>Ga0114909_1001061_pt1 | contig 16599 bp, 20 predicted proteins | sample MalvireepMed_906_FD_87290 | JGI IMG/M metagenome (GOLD analysis project Ga0114909, IMG submission 87290) | Marine viral communities from the Global Malaspina Expedition - Malaspina viral metaG DeepMed_906 | ecosystem: Environmental > Aquatic > Marine > Oceanic | place: Mediterranean Sea...
CCCAAGCCTAACCGGAAACCGCTGGTGACCACCGCGCCGCCGATCCGTCCTACAGCGCGATGAAAGGCGCGGACGAGATCGACGACGCTACCGCCGAGCTACACCACGGATGGGGACACGACCGGTGTATTGGCGAGCTACCAAGGAGGTCGGGGGCTGCCGACGTCGCATTTAAGGTTCGATTTCTTCGGTCCTGATAAAGAACCTTTTCGGGTGTCGTTTTTGGATGTCAGGAGTGTCACCCCACGATTTATTGGCTTTGAGCCGGCGGAGGGCTTGAACGGATCCGTCTCGGCCAGCCATCGGGCGAGACCCTTTGCCTCAACGAAGAACGGCAGTGTCTTATCGGTAACCCGAATAATCAGTCCAGTATGCAGCCCGCGAGTCGTACGGCGGGTCTCTATCTCCAGATAACCCCAGCGGACGAGATCTATGAGGTAACGCCTGACCGTCCGGGCTGACCTTGACATGATCGAGGCGAGCGTCGACTTGCACGTTGAGGTCTCTCGACCCTTTCCGCAGCGTGCCCGGATGACCTGCAACAGTGCCTTCGCGTTCGGTGTCAGGCGATCGTCACGGGCGGCCGTAGTCGCCATCGTGCCAGCATATTGCCTGGAAGCCTTCGGGGCAGGCCGGGTGTGGCGAGGGCGAGCCGGGGCAAGTGATCGTAAGCGCGGTGCTGAGACGCATGTCTGTGGCGCTCCTACGGCCGCGGACCGGCGTTGCGCCTCGGCGAGAGAGATCAGCCCGTTCGCTTGGTCGCGCCAGATCACGGCTCGTGCCTCAAATGTCGGATGAGGGACATCCTGTCGTTCAATGACAGGATTGCCGGCGAGAGAAGCCTCGCTTGGCTCATTCTTGAACTTAGCCGTTCGCAGGGTCTGCTCGAAACTGAGCACACGTCCAAGTGTCCGCACGCCGGCAAGCGCACGCCAATGATGTTCCGTCATGATGAATCCTTGCTCGAGGCAAAGCTTCGCCGTGGCGGTGAACCGCAGTCCTATTGACGATGTCGCTGAAGGGCCTTATCCGTAGGGGTGCTTAATCACCTCGGAAAGGCTCCGTGCGGTCCCCCCGCCCGGGGCTTTTTCTTTGCCTATTGCGTCTCCGTCAGGGTGGTGGTGATCGGCATCAGCGGGCGCTCGTCTGGAGCGCCGCTGCGTCGGCCGGGGTGAAACTGTCGAGGTCCGTTTTTGCGAGCACCAGACGCAGCGCATCTGAGCGAGAGGACAAGCCGAGGCGTTCTTTCAAGCCATCTAGGCTTTCAATCTCGCGTTGGTGCAGCATGGCTTCGGTGGTGCGCATACCGAGCGCACGCTGGCGAACGCGGTGTTTCGTGGCTTTGGATGAGGTCTGCGGCATGATCTTGGACCCAATCGGCGATGTTCCTAGGAGTCAGACGCTACGCGAGTCGTTCCTAGGAGGCCATGCCTGACGTCGCACAGCAGATCAGGTTCGGGCAAGGTTTGATGGCGGTGTTCATCTGATCCAGATGTTTTGAAAGGCTTTGGTCGGGGCTGCATAGCGAAGCGAAGCAAGGAGTTTTTCGCTTCGTCGGCGAGTGTGGTGGTCTCGCGCGCCCACGTGAGTGTTATATATGAGTTAATAAGAGTGTTAAGCTGTGGATTACGCCTTATAACTTGCTGAAATTATTATAACATTGGGAATGCACGGTGTGTAGAATCACGATCATCGGTGTGTAGAGTCACGAAATTTGGTGTGTGAAATCACGAAAGAAGTCGTTTGGTGTGTAGAATCACGAAAACCCATTTGAGTGGGTGAAATCACGAAGCTCTTGACACAGTGTGTAAAATCACGAACTATGGGGCATGGTGGGTGAAATCACGAAATATGAAAAGTCTCCTCTCCTTCCTGAGCGCCACGCCCAGGGAGACTTTTTCGTCTGCGATATTTTCGATGCCGTACCCAAGGGGGACATGGCGCCGATGGAGCACCCCCTATTTTCGCTTTCGACAAAGCCGGATCGCGGCATACGACGGTATGAGCACAATGGCATTTTCGTCGAAATCACTCCGTCCGTCTTGGGATTGGCGACCATCCATGATCGTGACGTGCTGATTTTCGCCATCAGTCAGATCATGGCGGCACTAAATGTTGGCAAAGAAGTCTCTCAGATCCTACGCTTCAAAGCTTACGACCTATTGAATGCCACCAACCGTGTAACGGATGGTCGAGGCTATGAAGGTTTGAAAGCTGCGCTTGATCGCCTGTCGGGTACTAGGATAAACACTAACATCATTACTGGTGATGTTGAAGTCACCAAGGGCTTCGGATTGATCGAAAGCTATGAAATTGCTCGCGCTACGCGTGAGGGAAGGATGCAGGAAGTCGAAATCAAACTGTCTGATTGGGTGTTTAATGCCATTCGGCACAACGAGGTTTTGACGCTGCACCGGGATTATTTCCGGTTGCGCAAGCCTTTGGAGCGGCGCATGTACGAATTAGCACGCAAGCATTGCGGAAAGCAGACAGAATGGAAGATTTCCTTGGAACTGCTACGCAAGAAATGCGGATCAGCCTCCACAGAGAAAGAGTTTAAGCGGCTTATCCATAACATTGTTGAGCAGGACGCCGAGCACAGCCATATGCCAGACTATGCGGTTTTCCTTAACGAGCATTCGGTTGTTTTCAAGAATCGCGGCACTATGGAGAAGGAGAAAGCTGTCAAACAAGCTTATGGGCATGTGCGGCTTCATCCCGAAACTCTACATGATGCCCGAACCGTGGCGCAGGGATGGGACGTGTATCACCTGGAACAGGAATGGCGGAACTGGATGGCTGACTACGACATCGAGCCGCCTCGTGATGCCGGTAAGGCCTTCATAGGGTTTTGTCGCAAATGGATGGAGAAGCGTGGGCAACCATAGCTCCTGCCCCTTTCGATCCGCGGCGAGCGCTGGAATCCACTCTACCGTGGCGAGCAGGGTCGGGTGGCCGCGACATTTTTTGGATGGACGTGCTATTTTTGCGTTCCGCGGACCACAGTTCTGCGCTATCTTCCGTTCGTGCCATCTGGATGAATCTTGCAAGACCACCCATTGGCAAAGCCGTCGCACTCGTTGAAGCGAATTGCGGCGGCTTTTTTATCAACGCCTATATTCAGAGCCGGATTCGAAAGTTCACGAGCGGATCCAATATCTTGCGATGCGTCTGGTGACGCAGGCGAATGCTTGCGATGAGCGTCGAGGCCGTTGCGTTTCTGATCGAACTCTCCCAGTCCTTGGTAAGGCAGCGGCCGAGCCAAGCAAAAGTGCGCTCAACCACCCAGCGCGCGGTAGAACCACGAAGCCTATGGCTGTGTCCGACCACTTGATGATCTCGATCGTCCAGTTGCATGGCCCCGGAGCGAGCGCTTCAGCTTGTCGCCGGCGTAGCCTCCATCGGCAAAGATGTGGGGCAGTCAGGGAGAGCGATAGCGCGGAGATTTCAGCACCGTTGAAGCACCGTCGCGATCCGTATCGGCGGAGTGAATGAGAACGTTCAGCATCAGGCCAAGCGTGTCGGTCACGATGCGGCGCTTGGCGTCCTTTGACCTTCTTGCCGAGCGCCCTGAACCTTCGCTGGCACCAGCATACTAGAGCAGATCCGGCCTATTCCGGTTCATAGCCGGCAGCGGCGAAATAGTTGGCGCATTCGTCTGGCTTGAAGAGCGGGATGACGGCGCCGACTGCATCCCATAGCCCGTCGACTGTCCTTTCGGCCTTTGATCTCATCACCGCCTTGAGCTTGGAGAAGGCCATTTCGATCGGGTTGAAGTCGGGACTGTAGGGCGGCAGGTAGCGCAACTCGGCGCCGGCCTGCTCGATCGCGAGGCGGACGCCTTCGGCCTTGTGCGCGGGCAGGTTATCCATGATCACGATGTCGCCCGGGGTGAGCGTCGGCACGAGCACCTGATCGACATAGGCTCGAAAGGCGATGCCGTTCATGGCACCGTCGAGGACCATCGGCGCGGTCATGCCGGTCAGGCGCAGAGCACCGGTGAAGGTCGTCGTCTTCCAGTGGCCGTGAGGAACCCCGGCCCGGCAACGTTCACCGCGAGGAGCCCGTCCACGCAGGCGGGTCATCTTCGTCGATAGGCCTGTTTCGTCGACGAACACCAGGCGGGCCGGATCAAGATCGAGCTGGTCGTCGAACCACGCCTGACGCCGCTTCAGGAGCTCGGCGCGCTCCTGCTCCAATGCATGTGCGGTCTTTTTTTGAACGTCCAGCCACGGCGGCGGAGCCAGACGCTCAAGGCGCTGCGACCGATCCGGACATCCGCCTCCGCATCGAGACGGCTCACCATCTCGTCGAGCGTGATGTCCTTCTGCTCCTCGATCATTCCGACGATGAAGGCTTCGTGCGGATCGAGGGTCGACCCACGCTGCCAGCCCTGTCGCCGGGCCGTCCGTTCGCCGATCCTGGCTCTCCCAATCCACCGGATCGCGGTCGATATGCCGATCCCGAACCGGGCGGCGGCCTGCCGTGCAGATATCCCGTCCGACGACGCCTTCAAAACCCGTGACCGCAGATCCTCGCTCAACGCTCTGGCCATCATCCACCTCCATCGAGGTAGAAGTTGAATCAGACGTCGGGCACACCGTCACTTCACATCCGATTCATCGATCAGAGGATGCGCTCTAGATGTTCCGGCTGGCGCATCTGCCGCAGATGTCGGCGGCTTCCACTGCATGAGGAGTTGGTTCCGCCAAATCGGGCGGTAGTCTTGTCAGGCTTCATGCCGCGCGTCCGGTGGCAATCATCTCAAACCCACGCGGGGCCCATGCCATGTACAGTGTGCCTCCTTTTCTCAGCCGGTCACTCAGCAACACGACGACTTTGCCGAACAGGGCTTCGAGGCAGCCGCTCATTACCGGCTGCTCGTATCACGAGTAGCGTCGCTAATAGGAGACTTGATTGTTAAAAGAATTTGAGATGATGATCGGGAACCAAATCTGCCCATGACCTCGTTAGAGGCAGTAGGGGAATTAAATTCCGTTAGGGCATACAAAAGTAAGCTAGCATGATGAAGCCGCCTGTCTCGAAAGCTGGGCGGCATGTCAAGGCCGGTCTGTTTCAAACGCCGCCGATCGCCCCACAGCAGGCAGCAGTTGAGAAAGGGCAGGCCAGCTTGTCGGCCGAAAGGGGTAAAATGCAGCTAGAGGATTGGCACCTAATTGAAGGTGACAGCTTTGAAGAGCGGCATCTAGCTAACATATATGCGCCGCTTATGGAGGCTTGGCGACTAGAGGATGATCCAGACCGGATCGAGCGCTTGCGGCGCGTCTACACCCTTGCGCAAAGCATCTTTCTGCTTGTCGAAGGCCGGCGTCTTCCGCAAGAAATTGTCGTCGCGTTACACGATCATAAAGGTAAATTAACGGTGACCTTTGTCGACCACGACTGGCAGGAATTCCTAATGCCGTTTTTCCAGCTAGCCTGGCATTCAGAAGGCGAGTCAAGAGAAACTGTAGTTTCTGCCGTTCAGCAGTAGGCAGCTGTGACCTGTATGCGCCTCGGTACCGCTGCTAGGGCCGAGACTCGATCAAACCCAGAAAGCGATGATGGTCGCCAGGGCGACGGCGGACAGGAAGTTCGCGGCGAGCTTGTCGTAGCGGGTTGCGATGCGTCAAAAGTCCTTGAGGCGGCAGAAGGCCGCTTCGATCCGTCAGCGCTCGCGGTAGCGTCGTTTGCCGTAGACGACCGGTGTCTTCCGGCTTGGTCTGCCTGGGATCACGGGCCTCTCGCCGACGTTGCGAAGCCGCTGCCGCAGAGTATCAGCATCATAGCCCCTGTCAGCGGTGAACCAGCGCACCGGTCCCGCAGCATCCAGCAGGTCATTTGCAGCACCCACGTCGCTGATATTGCCGGGTGTCAGCCGTAGGATCGCCGGGTGTCAAACGGCCTTCAAAATTGATCCCCGATCGGCGTCCAAAAATTGCACGCCGAATGACAGCTGGGCGGCAAAGCCGATCATCTCGAGCAGCAGATCGGCATCAGGGGTCTTCTCCAGAAGGCTGCGCAGGCTCATCATGTCGTCGGTCATCAGGGGATCTCCGGTCCGGGTTGGATGTCGCAACCCAAGCCTAACCGGAAACCGCTGGTGACCACCGCGCCGCCGATCCGTCCTACAGCGCGATGAAAGACGCGGACGAGATCAACGACGCTACCGCCGAGCTACACCACGGATGGGGACACGACCAGGCGACCAATGGCTACCGCGCAATGTGGGCGGCCGAGGGCGAAACCGATATTCGCACGGTCGTCGATACCGCAAGACTGCGCGCCGGCACCAACACTTTCCAGACCATCCTCAAAACCGTCAGCGTCTGACGGCTGAGGCCGGAAATCGCAGGGGGTGGGCAATTACTGTTTGCCCAAGCATTGCGGCTGACGGCGAAAAACGAATGTTGTCCGTGTCATAGGCCTTGCCGGCAATGACGCTTGCTTCAGGGCGCATCGTTGTAGAGCGCTTTGTTTGGCTGTCAGCTCGAAGCGGATGTGGCGTTTATCGGCATGGATATTGGTCGTTAGGCCCTAACGGGGATGTCCCTTGCGCGGTTTCCCTCGTTTGTATCCTCGCGTTTCTTGCCGTATTGGTCTGCCGTCGGGTCATGCCCAGAACTAGTATAGGAGTCGACGAGCATCCATGAGCGACGAGGGTAATTATCGGATTGGCGATCTAGCGGATGAGTTCAAAATTTCGCTGCGCTCGCTTCGATTTTACGAAGCCAGAGGATTGATTCATCCGAAACGGATCGGATCGCAACGTATATATTCTCACGCAGATCGAGCAAGGTTGCAGCTTATTCTGCATTTTAAGACACTCGGGTTTTCGCTCTTAGAGGCCAAGCAAATCATTGAGGTTTATGACCAGCCTAATGTCGAACGAAGCCATCTGGAGTCTATTAGGACGAGACTTCGAGAGCAGGAGAAATTTCTCCGCATGCAATCAGATGAAATAGAGAGGTGCCTTCGCGTAATGGACGAGACTATTGCTGGAGTGGAGGCGAGAATCCGAACGAAATCGAGTCTCGATATTGATTAATTGTACATTCTAATGAATTATTGCGCGTTTTCGCGTCGCGTAGTATATTTGCTCGCCAGAGGTTGTTGGGTGCATCTGGATAGATAATTTAAAGGTGGCCTTTCATGGCGCGCGATGACGGCTCGAACGCCTTCGGAAACTGGCGGATTTCGTGCTGACATGATTCATTGAGATAGCGCTTTCGGGATCATGAGTTCCAGCACGAGGTGCAACACCCCAGCCGATGTAGTATCCCTGATTGCGACAATGCCTGCCCAGAAGGCTCTATCTCGACACCCTGTCTGAAGCCGATCTCCCAGGACGCCATCGTCAGCCTCAAAACCACTCCCGCCAAAATGCCTTGGCTTTATCAGCCCTTGCCAGCCTCCTTCAGGAACTTGGCAAGGACGTCAGTGGAGCGCACCCCGTTTTGACCGGCCAGGTGGCATAGCCGATAAGGCATAGGCATCCGCCTATGAGTACGACTAGGTCGAAAGCTCCTGATGGCCCGTTTTCTCGGGTTGAAGTGATCACTTCTGTGCAGCGCCGGCGGCGATGGTCGACGGCCGAGAAGGTCCGCGACGTTGAGCGGGTGCTCGGCCGCAAGACAATGGAAAACGAGATCCTGAAAGAGGCGCTCGACGTCGCTCGTTGCCAGATCAACGAGCGACGCGGTAGGACGGTGAAGCCGCGGGGCCGTATCGCAAGGTCGAGGATGCCGAGTTCCTGGCGCGCATCCGGGCCATCGTCGACGCTCGGCCGACCTATGGCTACAGGCGCGTCACGGCGCTGTTGAACCGTCGCCTGCGGGCGGAATGCCGTCCGGCAGTCAATGCCAAGCGGGTGCTGAGGATCATGCAGCATCATGGCCTGACGCTGGAGCGCCATACCGCCCGGCGGCTTGGCCGAACGCATGACGGCATCGTTTTTGCGCTGCGGTCGAACGTGCGCTGGTGCTCAGACCATCTGGAGATCCATGCCAGGAACCGCGAAGTCGTGCGCATTCTCTTCGTCTTGGATGCCTGCGACCGCGAGATCATTACCTGGTCGGCCGTGGCACAGGCCGGCATCTCCGGCGAGATGGTGCGCGACCTCATGGTCACCGCCCTCGAGCGCCGCTTCGGCACGACCAAGGTGCCACAACCCGTCGAATGGCTGTCGGACAACGGCAGCGCCTACATTGCCAAGGACACCGCCGACACCGCCCGGTCCCTCGGACTGACGCTGCTGTTCACGCCCGTCCGCAGCCCGGAGTCGAACGGTATGTCGGAACCCTTCATTAAAACGCTGAAGCGCGACTATGCCAGCATCACCGTCCTGCCGGACGCCGCTACCATTCTCGCCTTGCTTCCCGACTGGATCGAGGATTACTGCGAGGTCCATCCGTACTCAGGCTTGAAGTTCCGATCGCCGCGAGAGTTCATCAGGCGCAGTGCCTAAACCCAACCGCCGCATGTCCGGCGAAACGGAGTCCACTCCAGTAAGATTCCGATCCTCATGAGCATGTTGCGCTTCACGCTGGAATCTACCGAGGGCGGCCAAATTGGGTTTTGGGACGTCGAGGATCGGCTTCCGCAAGGCCTCTCCCTTAAACCTGAGGAGATCAGGGTCTTAGGTCATACGAACAAAGCCCCGCCTTCCGAAGAAGACGGGGCTCTTAGTGACACCAAATCAGACGAACTGCAGATTGCTTCCATCGAATGCTTGGTAGTCAGCGAATGACATGCCGACCGTGCTGACAACAGCGATATCATCGCTGCCGTCGATCGAGCCGTCGCCCTCGGCATCTACCGTGAACAGGAGCATCTGGCTGTTTGTAGTGTCGTACAACGCCATCAGGAATTCGTCGTTGGCGTCATCTACATTGATGGTGCCACCTGCCATCGCAAGTGTGAATGCATCTTCTGCATCGATCCCAGCAGTGCTGATGGCATTAGTGAATTTGATGAAATTGTATTCAGTGCCTCCCGCATTGAGATTGGGATTGCTGCCATTGACGAAATCATAAAGCAAGACGTCGTCCCCACCGGAGACAGAACTCCCGCTATCTGTGTTGTCTAGGCTCATGCTTGATGCATCGACCTGTATAATGTCATCGGCTACGGAGAAGCCGAGAACGTGATGGTAATCACCACCTTCTGGGGGGGACTGTGGAGCCAATGATCCAAAATCAAGCTCTGTAGCTTCATCAAACCGGACGATGTCAGAACCTCCAGCACTCAGATCGATTGTGTCATTCTCAGCGAAGACGAAAAATATAGAGGAATTATTCTCTACACGGATCAAATCGTCACCGGATCCCCCGATGACAGTCTGGCTAAAGTCTCCCAAATGGATTTCCAAGTCGCCCGTAAACGCAGACGCATCAACAACGCCATTGGCGAAATCATACGCATCATCGTCGACGCCGATTTCCAAGTTATGATCACCGGTGATGACAATATCCACATCGAGATCGTCGGCATCGTCAATATTGTTGTCTGCCGCGCCATCCGCGCCGATGGAGTCAAGATTCAGAAGTTCAACACCTGTGTCGATAATCAGTTGGTTCTCGAACTCGTTCTCCTGGCCTGTCGTCTGCTGACTGTCCATTCGGAGATTGATCTGATCGGAAAGACCGAGCGGACTGGCATGCATCAGCGTCAAGTTGAAGATGTCTTCGTCGATGCCGCCTGTGGCCAAGCCAGGGCGATAAACGACCCAGTCCGCATTGGTGAGCTCTGTGACTGTGACATTCTCTTCGTCATACAGCCCGCCGAGAACCAGCGTTGTTGCCGAACCCGAACGGCTCATGTCAACCGTGAGATCTGCATCAAGGCCGTCTTCTACTCCGGTAATCGGGTCTACCGTCACATGCCGGATTGTCTCGACATTTGTGATGTTGGCCCCGACACCCGCCAGCAACAGTTCATCTTCGTCCGCTTCGATTTCGAGGATATCGTCTCCGCCGGCACCGTCGACGGAGTCAAGCGGGTCAAAACTGGCGTCATCGCCATCGCTGGCAAACCGGAAAATGTCGCTCTGCGATCCGCCGATGGCAGTCGCATTAACATCTTCTCCGAACGTCAGATCGTTCTCACCCTCGCCACCACGGACTTCCACATCTCCCGAACCGGTGACCGTGGTGGTCAGGTCGCCTGTGAACGGACCCGCCTTACTCGCGGCATCGATAAGATCGAGGGTCCCGGCATTCCATGTCCTCAAGGGGACGCCACTGTCGGCGTTGTTGACCTGGAGATCGGTGCTGCCGGTAATGTTGACAGTGGTGGTCGCAGTCGTCGCCGAGCCCAAAACTTCAATCCAATTTGGTGCGCCGGTGCTATCGATGTTGATTGTTTCATAACCAGCAGCCGCAGCCGCGGAAGTGGTGTTTAGAATGACTCCCATCGGCCCTGCGGGCCCACCAATGCCGCCACCAACATTCTTGACGTTCAGGTTGATGGAGTCATCCGCTCCGTCGAGCGCCGGGCCGGTGTGATTGACAGTGATGTCTCCGAGGCCCAGCACAAGCGGGTTTGGAACAACATCACTGATGTTGATGTCTTTGAGGGCCGTCGTCAGATTGTTGATTGTGGCCCCGTTGGAGAACCCGCGAAACCCAAGGGTATCCACTGAGTCCGCATTCGCCAGATCGAGTGTAGGAGTGAACAACCCGGCGCCGAACAATGCGGCCGGAGCAGACAGGTTGATCTCTTCGATGTTGTGGAGGCCCGCCGGGGCAGTGAAGAGGTTCGTCAAGCCTGCGTTGAGGACGTCACGCCCCCCCATGCCGTCGAGGTTATCACTGTCATTGAGCGTTTGGATTGGCAGAAAGGCCGTCTGCTCGGCCGGAGCATTGTAGACGTTGTCCTTATCTGTTCCGACAAAATCAACGCCAGCATCGGTCCCCTGAGTCAGCGTGAAATCTTCGCCGACATTGAGCGTGTTGCCGAGCGCTCCGGTGTAGACCGCAGTACCCTCACCAGCAGCGTGAAGGAATGCCACGACCGAAGCTGAATAGGCGGTTTGGAACTCCGGCGATTCAGAGAATGCAAGCGCAATACGGCCAGCGCTGAAGCCAGAGTCCATGTAAAACTGGATTTCACCGGCGGATGGCGTACGGCTCAGAACTTGTTGGTAGACCGCGACGATAAAGACCGGACTGACTGTGTTACTGCCGAAGCGTGAAATGAACTCAGGCGAGTTGGCGAAGCTGTTGGTGATATCTGATACGGTTGCAGGGCCGCGCAGATCGTCAACTTGGTCGTTCAGTCCCTGCTTGTCCGGCACGCGACCGAAAACGGTCTGATAAATGCGGATAACGGCCTGTACGTCCTGACCTTCCGGCGAATTGATCATTGTTGATCGGATCTGGGCAAGCGTCAGCGCACCAGAGTCAACAGCCGATACATACGCATCGATCTCTGCCGCTGTCACCTCTGGGCCTGAGCGTTGGAGTATGTCAGCGAAGTATTGGCGGATCGTATCAATGGTAGCCATGTCGATGTCCTCCTGAGGTGGGTGCCGTAGCACCGACTTTAGGAAGGGGTACCCCCTTCCTGACCACGCGAACCTCTCGGGCCTCCCGCATCTGACGCCAGGGCAGTTTCGCTGACATGCAGCTGTACAGCAATGACTTTACGTCATCAACAGAAAAAATGTGATTACGCTACGCAATCGTAATGCATATAGTCTTTTCGACTGATAGTTGTAATCTGCGGCAATTACGTAAGGTGATTATTGGCTTGCGTGTGGAATGGCCCGTTTCCGCTCCAGCCGTCGCTTCGATGATGAGCCATTGGCAAGGGGTCGTGTCCGCTCTGGAGTATGCGGAATGGCCTGAACCGGAAATTCGTTGGTTCTTTGGAAAGGGCAGGCGATATTTAGTGGCGCATCATATTCATGAGGCCGCCGCTGCGGTGACTAGCGCTCCGACCTTGTGGCAACGTCGGTGCGATCTGCCGAAATCCGCGATGCTGAAATCTCACTGCGCTCGATAAGCCGAGCCCTATTTCAGATCGGAGCGACCGATTGGCAATTCCGCTCGTTGTCTCCGGCAGTCGTCCGGAGACGGCAGGAATCTAACTGAAATTTCCGGGAACACGAGCTCTCTCGCTGCCTTCACCCGGCTGCAGCCCTCGGATGAATGTCATGGCATTCGTGCCGTTTCCACAAGCAGTCGCAACGGAGATTAAACTATGGCACACGCACCGCAGCGACCGGGATGCTCCGGATAACGAGACGACACAGGGACCTGAGTTATGGCGTCAATGCCGGACATCATTCCAATCATCATGGCTGGCGGGGCGGGCTCACGTCTATGGCCAGTATCCCGGGACACAATGCCGAAGCAGTTCATTCAGCTCTTCGACGATGGAATGTCAGCCTTTCAGAGCACGGTGGAACGTGTGAGCGGTGAGGGATTTGCCCGGCCGATCGTCGTGACGAACAACGAGTTTCGTTTCATCTGTGCCGAACAATTATCCTCCCAAGGTATTGGCGCTGACATCGTTCTCGAACCCGAACGGCGCGACAGTGCTGCAGCCGTGGCTGTAGGCTCGCTTATGGCCGAGCGACGCCTAGAGGGGGCCATCTGTATCGTTCTGGCGTCCGACCACGTTATCGGCAATGAGGCCCAGTTTCACGACGCAGTTCGGACTGCGGCGAGCTACGCTGCCCAAGGACGCATCATGACACTGGGGATCCGCCCCGATCACCCCTCTACCGCCTATGGCTACATCCAGCCCAGCACTCAGCAATTTGGCCCCGGCGCGCATGCTCTCGAGAGATTCGTTGAGAAACCTGACAAAAAAAATGCCGAAGATTATGTGGCGAATGGTTTTCTCTGGAACAGCGGGAATTTCGTATTTCCATCCTCATTGATGATCGAAGAGTTGCAGGAATATTCTCCCGCCGTATTGGCGGCAGCGGTAGGATCAATTGAGAAGTCGACAAAAGATCTAGATTTTATACGGCTCAATAAGGAGGAATTCGCTGCGTCTCCTACCATATCGATCGATTATGCCGTGATGGAGTCGACAACGCGAGGTGGCATTCTTTCTGTAGATTTTGATTGGTCCGATATCGGCTCTTGGGACTCGCTTCACCAGGTGAAGGGCAAAGACCCGGATGGAAATATTCTGGAAGGCGACGTGGTGGCGGTCGATACGACCAACAGTTTCGTCCGGAGCGACGAGGTACTCACGGCGGTTCTGGGTCTCGACAACGTAGTCGTCGTGTCGACCCACGATGCTGTCCTCGTATCGTCGATGGCTGAAGCGCCAAACGTGAAAAAGATCGTTGCCCAGCTGAAGCGTGAGAACCGCCGTGAAGCCAGCGAGCACCTGCGTATTCACCGCCCATGGGGCTGGTATCAGCGTATTGACGTTGGAGACCGCTTCCAAGTGAAGCATATCTGCGTCAAACCGGGCGGCATTCTAAGCTTGCAGCGTCATCACCACCGCGCGGAGCACTGGGTGGTTGTGCATGGCACAGCCGAAGTGACAATCGACGATACGAAAACATTCTACCACGAGAACGAAGCCGCCTATCTGCCGATCGGATGCGTCCATCGTCTGCATAACCCCGGAAGGATCGACCTGAAACTGATCGAGGTTCAGGTCGGCAGCTATACAGGCGAGGACGACATTGTACGTATCGAGGATATCTATGCACGCCAATGATGGGGGACACGGCAACTTGCCCACCCCCCCGACGGTTTGAGTTTGAACTGCAGCTTGATGATCGGGCAGGCCAACGACGCCAAGTTGGGACTCCACCTTGGCGAGGCGACGTCGGAAGAGCTAACGCTTGGCACGATGGCATACGGGCCTGCTGCTCCGGGCAAATTTTGGTTTATGCCCAGTTTCGACGCAGTCTTGGCTGGCACACGCAGTGGGCGTATGAAGGGGAGGGTTCCCCTCCAGTTTCAGTGAGGGCTTGCCGCACCGGAATACCGGTTATGTCCGTGGACTTCCGAAAGGTCCATCGCGATTTCATGAGGTTGATGTGACGCTATCGGAACAGAAGAAAACGGTGGGTGCCTATCTCGCCGTCTGCAGAAGCAATTTTCTCTTCATTGCCGTATTCAGCTTCTTCATCAATCTTTTGATGTTCGTAAGCCCGCTCTACATGCTCCAGATATATGATCGGGTGCTTTCGAGCCGCAATGAGACGACGTTGGTGATGGTAACCATCCTCGCCGTGGCGTTGCTGCTCGTTTCAGCCATGCTGGAAACCACCCGCTCGCGGATTCTCGTGCGTTCGGGAGCGAAGTTCGATCGTGTCGCCGGCAAGGACATTTTCGCAACGGCTTTCCGTGGCCATTTGAGATCTCCGGGCGGACAGTTCTCGCAGCCAATTCGCGACCTCGATACACTGCGGGAGTTCCTGACCGGAGGCGCCATCATCACATTCTGTGATGCGCCCTGGATGCCGATTTTCCTCGCTGTCTGTTTTATGATCCATTTCTGGATCGGTGTGATCGCGACTGTCGGTGCGGTGGTGATCTTCGCATTGGCGGTCGCCAACGAAATCATGACGCGCAAGTATCTGAAGGAGGCCTCTGCCTCCTCCATCAATGCGAACCAATACGTGTCCACGACCCTTCGAAACGCTGAGGTTGTTCACGCTCTTGGAATGATGGGTTCAGTGTCACGTCGCTGGAGTGTGCTGCACGACAAGGCGATTGCGTTGCAGGCCAAGGCGAGCGACCGTGGCGGCGCATTGATTGCCTTGTCGAAATTCACTCGCGTTGTCCTGCAGGTCGCCATTCTTGGTGGGGGGGCATATCTCGTGCTTCAGGCGGAAATGTCTGCCGGTGCGATGATTGCTGCTTCAATCCTCATGGGCCGGGCCTTGCAGCCGGTTGAAGGCGCAGTGGCTCAATGGAAGACATTCGTTGCTGCACGGTCGGCCTACGGTCGGATGCAAGGCATGTTGTCTGCCTTGCCGCCAGATGCGCCGCGCATGAAATTGCCAGAGCCAACGGGCGCCATCAGTTTGGAACAACTGGTTGTTGCCCCTCCAGGCTCACGAGTTCCGACGCTGAAGAGCGTCAACATGGAAATTCAGCCGGGGGAAATCGTAGGCGTAATCGGTCCCTCCGGCGCGGGGAAGTCCACATTGGCGCGAGCCCTGACCGGTGTTTGGCTACCGTTGTCGGGCCATGTTCGACTGGATGGCGCCGATATCGATAATTGGGATCCAGAACTTCTGGGCCCTCACATTGGGTACCTTCCTCAAGACGTAGAGCTGTTTTCTGGCACAATCGCCGAGAACATTGCCCGGTTCTCCGAGATCGATTCCGGTATGGTCGTGGCCGCGGCTAAAAAAGCCGGCGTGCATGAGATGGTGCTGCAGATGCCGGACGGCTACAACACCCGGATTGGGGAGGCAGGCAGGTCCTTGTCTGGCGGCCAACGTCAACGCATTGGCCTTGCACGAGCACTATACGGAGACCCCAAATTCATCATTCTCGATGAACCGAATTCCAGCCTTGATAGCCAGGGAGAGGCTGCACTCGCTCAGGCAATGCGTGAAGCCAAAGCCGAAAAGCGCACTGTCATCGTGATCAGCCACCGTACCTCACTCCTCAACGAAGTCGACAAGCTGGCAGTCTTTACTGGCGGCACCCTCACCATGTACGGTCCAACAAAGGCCGTCCTGGATCGATTGAACGGGGCTGGTGCTGCTATCCAGCAGCAACCAACAGGCCAGGTCTCTCACATGACACGCGCTGGTACCTGACGGTTCAAAGCGCCTATCAAGCCACAGGCAGATCATCAGGCTGATATGATAAGGCCCCTAACCGGGCAGAGGAACGGTACCCAATGAGCAATCATCTGTCAGTTGCGACTGAAGGTGACACCGCAAAAGATGTCGACCTCGCCGAACGTTTGCCGAAAACAACACAGACAGCGGATTCTTCACAATCTGCAAACAAGGAGCCCAAGGGCATAACCGCCCCTATTTCGGCTCGGGGAACCATCCTTGTCGGTCTGGCAGTTGTGGCAACCACCTTTTTCGGCGCAGGGGTCTGGGCATCAACTGCTCCCCTCGCCAGCGCTGTCAACGCTCCGGGTACGGTCTTTGTCGCCGGCAAACGCCGCACAGTGCAGCATCTGGAGGGGGGCATCATCAAGGAACTTCATGTCCGCGAAGGCCAGGAAGTCGACGCTGGCGAGCTTCTGATCACTCTTGATCCAACACAGGCCAACGCAACGATCATGCGTCTGCGCAACCAGCTCGATACGCAGCTTGCGCTTGAGGCTCGGCTCAACGCAGAGCGGAATGGCGACGAGACTCTGGTCTTTCCAGATGAACTGCTGGACCGTGCAGACGACCCGAAAGTGAGCCAGATTCTGACGGGACAACGTCAAGAGCTAGATGAGAGACGCAAGACACTCGTTGGCACAGTGGAGCTTCTTCAGCAGAAGATTCTGCAACTCGACCGCATCATTGACGGCCTGAGAGACCGTTTGAGAATGGGTTTTGCCTGGGTCTGATTTATGATTCACACTCTGGATGTGGACACGACAGACCCGAGCGAGAATGGCTTCGATCGAGCGAAAGACGAAGCGCTATCCGACTGA
>Ga0114909_1001064_pt1 | contig 16562 bp, 18 predicted proteins | sample MalvireepMed_906_FD_87290 | JGI IMG/M metagenome (GOLD analysis project Ga0114909, IMG submission 87290) | Marine viral communities from the Global Malaspina Expedition - Malaspina viral metaG DeepMed_906 | ecosystem: Environmental > Aquatic > Marine > Oceanic | place: Mediterranean Sea...
AGGTCGAGCCCGCTGTTCGAGGCGGTCGCGCCGGGCTGGTGGCAATGCGCGCAGTTCACGTCGAGATAGGCGCGCGCAGCGGCGGTCAGCGGCGCGCTTTCACGCGCCTCCCACAGCGGCAACTGGTCGGCATCCTGCGGCATGGTATCGAGGTGCCTGGCCGTGACCATCCGGCTCAACCAGGCGTGCGACAGATTACGCGCCTTGGGGCCTATGGGCACCACTTCACCGCTCAGCCCGTGACATTCCTTGCACTGGTTCTTGTTGGGGACGCGGTAACTGATCGCCTGCCCCGCCGGGGTGGTCAGATCGATCCGCGCGCCGACCACCGCCAGCTGCGCATCGGTCTGTTCGTCATTCCACAGATAGGGCAACGCCAGCCAGCCGTCGGCGCGGTGCAGCAGCACGCGTGTTTCGATCAGCCGCCGTTCGCTGCCCTCGCCGAAGGCAAAGGTCTTGATCAGCGCCGTACCCACCGGCAGGTCGAGCAGGCCTTCACCCTGCGCGCCGAACTGCGTGCCCGCTGCGCGGTAGACAAACCGCAGTTTCTCAGCGCCATCGGAATAGAGCGGCGTGTTCAGGCGATATGGATGGACCCCGGCCACGGGCAACTGCGCGCCTGCGTCGTCGAAGAACCCGTAGTCCGACAGCAGCCGCGGCATGCCATCGCCCATGATCGCGGCATCGTTGACGGCTGCCTGCTGCGGCGGGGCCGCCCGCGCGATCATCGCGCCCGAAAGCGCAGCGACCGCACAGGCAAGCCATCCGAAGGATTTCATCCGCCAAGCCTTTGTTCGAGCGCTGTGGGCGCACCGATGCCGCTCCGGTCGAATGGCTGGCCGGGCGTGCCCACGGCCAGCGGACCGGGCTGCGCCGCGCCGAGGCCCTTGCCCGCTTCGGTCAGGTTGAGGTTCCAGCCCGCGGTCCCCTCGACCGCCGAAAGCGAACCGAGGCCATCCCACAGCACCGGCGGCAGTTCGCCGCCGAAGGCCGCCAGCAGCATGTCCGCACCCTCAAGCTGCGGATCGTAGCCGCCGCCGTCATAGCGGTTTTCGCCCACCACCACGTCGCGCGGCAGCGGATTGTACCGCTCGTCCTCGAACTCCTGCGTGTAGGCGATGACCATGATCGGCGCGGTCGGATTGCGCGACAGGATGTTATCTTCGATCAGCACCTTGTCGTTGGCCATCACCATGATCCCGGTGCCGCGCCGCACGCCCGCGACGATATTGCCCGGCGGCGCGAAATTGGGCGTGTCGTTGGCGATCACCAGATTGTTGGCGACGATTACATTGCCGCCGCCCATCACCGGCAGATTGGGCAGGTCGAACACCAGGATCCCGCCGGTGTTGCGCGTGGCGACATTGTGTTCGACCAGCGCGTTGCGGCTGTTCTCGATCTCGATCCCGGCGACATTGGCCTCGGCAATCGAATTGCGCACGGTGATGTTGTGCGACTGGCCGACATAGATGCCCGCATCCGATGCGCCGGTGACCTTGACGCCATCGACCAGCACGCCGTCGCTTTCAACCGGATAGACGCCATAGGCGCCGTTTTCGGGATGCGGACCGCGCGTCCAGGTCACGCGGATGCGGTGATAGACGATATTGTCCGCACCCTTGGATTTCACTCCGTCGCCCTTCGGGTTCTCGAGCGCGAAATCGCGCAGCGTCACGCCGTCGCTGGTCACCAGCAGCCCTTCGCCCGCGCCCTGCTGCGTGGTGAAATCGAGCACGGTGCCATCCATTCCCGCGCCGCGCACGGTCACATCGTCGACATCGAGGCTGAGACCGTCGGTCAGCGTATAGCGGCCCGCAGCGAGCACGATCTCGTCACCCGGTTCGGCAAGGATCAGCGCTTCCTGCAGGGCTTCCTGCGCGCCGTCCCCCGGCACAATAGAATGCGTGGCGGCAATGGCCGGCGCCGCGCATGCAAACAGCGCAGCGGCGATCGACAGTCTGATGGTCATGAGTCTCTCCCTTGCAACCCATTGTGCCGCAAGGGACGGCGATTGCAAGCGGGTGCGGTTCAGCCCCGCGCGAAGGCGCAGACCGCGGCTGAACTCGCGGCAACCTCGAGCACTTCGCCATCGTCCACGCGCCGGACGCGTTCGAGGAATTCGGCAATGCTCAGCGGTATGGCGCGTTCGCCTTCCTGCGCCCGCAGGTTTTCCAGCTTGCGCAGCTGGAGCACCGACAGCCGCTGCGCCATGCGCTCGGCCATGCACCCGGCCATCGGCTGCGGCAGGCCGCGTGCGACGAATTCATCCTCCAGCCGGCCCTCCGCGGTATCCTGCAATCCGCCGCCGATGGTCGCCCACAGGGCGACCCCGCCGACGACCAGCAGCGCGAGAACGATCAGGATGCGTTTCACCTCAGTCGAGCGCCTTCACGATTTCCTCGACCATCTTCTTCGCATCGGACAGCAGCATCATCGTCTGGTCCATGTAGAACACGTCGTTGTCGACGCCGGCATAGCCCACGCCGCCCATCGAACGCTTGATGAAGAAGACCTGCCGTGCCTTGTCCACGTCGAACACGGGCATGCCGTAGATGGGCGAGGACTTGTCGGTCTTCGCCGCCGGATTGACCACGTCGTTGGCGCCGATGATGAAGGCGACATCGGCCTGCGCGAACTCGCTGTTGATGTCCTCCAGCTCGAACACCTTGTCGTAATCGACCGATGCTTCGGCGAGCAGCACGTTCATGTGTCCGGGCATCCGGCCCGCGACCGGGTGGATCGCGAACTTCACCTCGACACCCTTTTCCTCGAGGATGTCGGTCATCTCGCGCAGCGCGTGCTGCGCCTGCGCCACAGCCATGCCGTAGCCGGGGATGATGATGACCTTCTCCGCCTGTTCGAGCATGAACGCCGCATCCGCCGCGCTGCCCTGCTTGTAGGGGCGCTGTTCGCGCGGTTCGCCGCCTGCCGCCCCGCCGTCCTCCGCGCCGAAGCCGCCCGCGATTACGCTGAGGAAGCTGCGATTCATCGCGCGGCACATGATGTAACTGAGGATCGCGCCCGAAGAGCCCACCAGCGCGCCGGTGATGATCATCGCGCTGTTGCCGAGCGTGAAGCCCATCGCCGCCGCCGCCCAGCCCGAATAGCTGTTCAGCATCGAGACCACGACCGGCATGTCCGCCCCGCCGATGGGGATGATCAGCAGGAAGCCGATGAGGAAGGCGAGCACTGTCATCGCGACGATCAGCGGCATGGTCTCGGCAGGGCCGGCCATCGCGAACAGCGCGGTCAGCACGATGATCGCCGCCAGCGTGCCGAGATTGATGACGTGCCGCGCAGGCAGCAGGATCGGCGATCCGCTCATCCGCCCTGAAAGCTTGGCAAAGGCGATGACCGAGCCGGAGAAGGTAATCGCGCCGATGGCGATGCCGAGACCCATCTCGACCTTGGAAACCGCCCCAATGCCGCCATCGACCAGCAGGCCGAACGCACCGGGATTGAGGTAGGCCGCCCAGCCCACCAGCACTGCGGCGAGACCGACGAGCGAGTGAAACGCTGCGACCAGCTCGGGCATCGCCGTCATAGCGATGCGGCGAGCTATGGTGATGCCGATAATCGCGCCGATGGCGATGGCGATCAGAATTTCGCCAAGGCCGAAGACGCTGATGACCTCATAGTCGCTAAGGTCCGAGGTCGGCACATGCGTCACCAGCGTCGTCACCACCGCGATTAGCATGCCGATCATGCCGAAGCGGTTGCCCGTCCGGCTGGTCGAGGGCGACGACAGGCCGCGCAGCGCGAGGATGAAGAAGACGCCCGATACGAGATACGCGAGCGCCACCCACGGGTTCACCGCTGCCGTTTGGGTTTCCGCAGCATGCATAGCAGCGACTCTTGCCCCCTCGGCGAACTGGGAATTCGGATTGCTCGGATCGCAATAACCCCCATCGTTCCTGATATCGATACAGGCCTGAACAGGCGCAGATAGCGTTGCAATGGGTACGGAGAAGAGCGCAAGCCGCATCACTTCTTCTCCTTCTTCTTGTACATGGCGAGCATGCGCGCGGTCACCGCGAAGCCGCCGAAGATATTGACGCTAGCCAGCACGACACCCGCTAGCCCGAGCCATTTCGCCGCCGGGCTACCGGCTTCGGCCGCCGCGATCAGCGCGCCGACGATGATGACACTCGAGATAGCATTGGTCACCGCCATCAGCGGCGTGTGCAGCGCGGGCGTGACCGACCAGACCACGTAATAGCCGACGAAACACGCCAACACGAAGATCGACAGGATCGAAATGAAGTCCATGTGCGGCCCCTCCCCGGGCCCGGATTACGCGGTGGTCAGTCTCTCGTTCACGACCTTGCCGCCCTCGGTCAGCCGCACGGCATCGCCGATTTCTGCGTCGAGCACGGGCCGCTGCGCCTCCTCGTCCCAGAAGGCGGACAGAAAGTTGTAGAGATTGCGTGCAAACAGCGCCGAGGCATCGGCAGCGAGATGACCCGCGGTGTTCGAATAGCCGACAATCTTCACCCCGTGCTTCTCGACCACTTCGTCGGGCTTGGAGCCTTCGACATTGCCGCCTTGCGCAACCGCGAGGTCGAAAATGACGCTGCCGGGCTTCATGCTCGCGACCTGCGGATCCGAGATCAGCCGCGGCGCGGGCCTGCCCGGGATCAGCGCAGTGGTTATGACGATATCCTGCTTGGCAATATGGCTGGAGACCAGCTCTGCCTGCGCGGCCTTGTACTCGTCGCTCATCTCGGTGGCATAGCCGCCCGAGCCCTCGCCTTCGATGCCCGCGACATTCTCGACGAAGATCGGCTTGGCGCCGAGCGACTGGATCTGCTCTTTCGTCGCCGACCTGACATCGGTGGCGGAGACCTGCGCGCCAAGCCGCTTGGCTGTCGCGATCGCCTGCAGGCCCGCCACGCCCACGCCCATCACGAACACCTTGGCCGCCTGCACGGTGCCGGCGGCGGTCATCATCATCGGAAAGGCACGGCCATACACATTGGCCGCAGTCAGCACTGCCTTGTAGCCGGCGAGATTCGACTGGCTGGAGAGGACATCCATGCTCTGCGCGCGGGTGATGCGCGGCATGAATTCCATGCTCAGCGCCTCATAGCCCGCCTCGGCATAGGCCGCGACCCGCGCGCTTTCGCGAAACGGATCGAATGTCGCCGCCACCCAAGCTCCCGGCCTTGCTCCGGCAAGCGCGGCCGTGTCGGGCGCCTGGACGCCCAGCACGATATCCGCATCCTTCACCACTGCAGCGGCGGAGCCGACTTCGGCGCCCGCTTCGGCAAAGGCGCCATCGGTGAGGGCGGCGCCCAGACCAGCGCCTTCTTCGACTGCGACCACAGCCCCGAGAGCGACGAACTTCTTCGCCGTTTCGGGTGTCAGCGCGACCCGGCTCTCGCCCGGCGCACGCTCTCTCAGCACCGCGATGCGTAGCGCCATCCGGTTATTCGGCGATCAGGATGACGACGATCAGCGTGATGACAGCAATCAGCGGGACGGACCATTTGAGCATGCTGATAAACGAACCGTAGGTCCGGTTGTGCGCCTTGTGGTCGTTGGCGGATTCCATGATGCGATTTCCCTGTGTGGAATTGATATCGCGGCGGGTCTATCGCGGAGGTGCGCGCTGCTCAAGCCCCGCTGTTTGCGCGTCCCCGGCGGGACAGGCTTAATCGCCTCTTTACGCTATCGGGGTAATGGGCTTTCACGCGGACGTGCTTCAGGCCCGCATGTCCCTGGGGAGAATGGCGAGAGATATGGCGACACAGCGATCGCGCCTCTTGATGCTGATCGACGACGAGCCGGCCCAGGGCCGGCTGGTGTCGGCGCTTGCCGCGCGCGAAGGATGGCGTACGCTGACCGTGGCGACAGGCGAAGACGCGCTCGAAATGCTGGCATCGCCTGGCGGCGGCGAAGTGACCGCCATCCTGCTCGACCAGTGGGTGCCGGGCGACCAGGCGTGCGAACTGATCCGCGAACTGCGCGCGGCGCGCCCCGATGTCCCCCTCCTGATGCTCACGGCTAACACCTCGCCGCTGCTGGCAGTCGAAGCCATGCGCGCGGGCGCGACCGACTATCTCATCAAGCCGGTCGATCCCGACCGCCTGCTCGCTGCGCTGGCCGATGCCACCTATGGCGCGCGGCCCAACGCCGAGTTGCAGCCGCTGGCCGAGAAGCTGCCCCACCCGGTCGATTTCGACGGCATGGTCGGCACCGCCGCCCCGTTCCGGACCGCGCTGGCCAAGGCGGCGACTGCGGCGCGCGGCCATGCCCATGTGCTGGTCGAAGGCGAAAGCGGTACCGGCAAGGACATGGTCGCCCGCGCGATGCTCGCCGCCAGCACCCGCGCGAAGGCGGAGCTGCGCGTGGTGCGCTGCGGCGGCCTGCCGGCAGCATCGCTCGAATCGCTGCTGTTCGGCCACGAGCAGGGCGCTTTCGCGGGTGCTTTCGACCGCCAGAGCGGACTGATCGAACAATGCGACGGCGGCACGCTGATCCTCGACGATGTCGACCGCATTCCCGAAGAGCAGCAGAACCGTCTAGCCGAAGTGCTGGCCACCGGGATCGTCCGCCCGACCGGCGCCGCGCATGGCTTCAAGATCGACCTGCGCGTCTTTGCCACCAGCGATCACGTGCTCGAGGACCGCGTGGCGGCGGGCCAGTTCTCGCAGTCGCTGTTCGACCAGCTGTCGGCCACGCGGATCAGCATGCCGCCCCTGCGCGAGCGGCTGGGCGACATCCCCGCACTGACCCGCTATTTCCTCGCCAAGTTCGGCGAACAGCCCGGGCTCAAGCACCATTCGATCGCCGACAGCGCGCTGAGCCTGCTCGAAGGCTACGACTGGCCCGGCAATGTCCGCCAGCTGCAGGCCGCGCTGTTCCGTGCCTGCGTGTTCGAACAGCGCGAGGCGCTGACCGCGCACAGCTTCCCGCAGCTGGCCGAGATGCTGGGTGACGAGGTCGACCGCGGCGAAAGCCGGGCACGCGGCCTTGGCCTGCTGCTCTATACCGACGACGGCAACGTCCGCCCGCTGGAAGAGATCGAGGCCGACATCATCCGCCTCGCCATCGGCCATTACCGCGGGCGGATGACCGAAGTCGCGCGCCGGCTCGGCATCGGCCGCTCGACGCTCTACCGCAAGCTCAGCGAACTCGGCATCGACAGCGCCGCCTGAGCGGACTAGCCCGTAGCCATGGGCAAGCTCGACGACATGCTGTGCGTGGTCACCGGCGGCGCACGCGGGATCGGCAAGGCGATATGCGCCGCATATCTGGCCGAAGGGGCGCGCGTCGTGCTCACCGATATCGACGAAGACGAAGGTAGGAAAGCCGCCGCCGGGCTCGGTTGCAGCTTCCACCGCCTCGACGTCGCCAGCGAAGCCGAATGGGACGCGCTGGCCGCGGCCTTCCCCGCGATCGACGTGCTGGTCAACAACGCCGGGATCACCGGGTTCGAGGACGGCCCAGCGCCGCATGACCCCGAGAACGCCAGCCTTGCCGAATGGCACCGCGTCCACGGCGTCAACACCGACGGCTGCTTCCTCGGCTGCCGCTATGCCCTGCGCGCGATGAAGGCCAAGGGGACTGGCTCGATCATCAACATGTCCTCGCGCTCGGGCCTTGTCGGCATTCCCGGCGCGGCGGCCTATGCCGCGAGCAAGGCGGCGATGCGCAACCACAGCAAGTCGGTCGCGCTCTACGCCGCGCAGCAAGGCTGGGCGATCCGCTGCAACTCGGTCCACCCCGCCGCGATCCTCACCGACATCTGGGAGCCGATGCTGGGCGACGGGCCAGACCGCGACGCGAAGATGGCCGCGCTGGTCGCCGACACGCCGCTGAAGCGCTTCGGCACGGCCGAAGAGGTCGCAGCGGCATGCGTCTACCTCGCCAGCGCCGACAGCGGCTATATGACCGGCGCCGAACTCACGCTCGACGGCGGGCTGCTGGCGGGCAGCGCCGCGTCCCCCGGAAGCTAGGCTCGCAGCTAGGCGGGCAGGTCGGCGAAGTCAGTCAGCGCGGCATCGCGCAGGCCGCGCCAGACATTGCGCGCCTGCACCGTCTCGGCGACATCGTGCACCCGCACCATCTGCATGCCCGCGCGCATCCCCTCGAGCGCCAGCGCCACGCTGCCGCCCAGCCGCTGCTCGACCGGCGCTTCCTTTGACAGCGCGCCGATCATGCGCTTGCGGCTGGCCCCCAGCAGCAGCGGATGGCCCAGCGCATGGAACAGCGGCAGCGCGTTCATCAGCGCGAGGTTTTCCGCCAGGCTCTTGCCGAAGCCGATGCCCGGATCGAGCAGGATGTGCTGCGCCGCGATCCCCGCTTCGAGCGCCGCATCGCGCCGCGCGCGCAGCGCATCGAACACGTCGAACACCACGCTGGCATAGTCCGCGCCCGCATGCAGGTCCTCGCCCGCCGCGCCGGGCGCATGCATCAGCACCACCGGACAACCGGCGCGTGCGACCACTTCGGCGCTGCGCGGATCATGCGCGAGGCCCGAGACGTCGTTGACCAGATGCGCGCCCGCTTCCAGCGCGGCTTCCATTACAGCCGCCTTGCGCGTGTCCACGCTGACCGCCGCGCCCATGCCGGCGCAGGCCTCGATCGCGGGGACAACGCGTTTGATCTCGTCGCCTTCCCATAGCGGCTTGGCACCCGGGCGCGTGCTTTCGCCGCCCACATCGATGATCGCCGCCCCCGCTTCGACCATGGCGGCGGCGTGGTCACGGCCGGCCTCGGCATCGTCAAGGAAGCGCCCGCCGTCGCTGAAGCTGTCGGGGGTGACGTTGAGGATGCCCATCACCTGCGGCTGGTCGAGCGGCACGGTCCGCGCCCCCAATTGCAATGGCGGATGCGCGAGCGTCAGATTGGCCCATTGCGCCTCGGCCTCGGCGCCAAGCTCTTCGGGCAGGCGGCCGAGCGCTTCGGCCATGGTGTCCGGCGCCGCAAGCCAGCGCTCGACCACTTCGCCATCTCGCCGCTGGATCACCGCAAATCGGCTTGCATAGACCATTGTGCCTGCCAGCCGGATGGCATTGCCGTGCTCGGACTGCGGTCCGGGGACGAAGCCGATAGGGCGAATGTAGACTTGCCCACTCATTGTTGGACTTCCCTAGGGCAAGCACCGCGACATGGACCGGGTGTTACACGGTCCAATGCGAAAAAAGGCGCGGAGTGGTTGTGCGCCGGGAGACGAAGCGGCTCGGAAGCTTTGAAGCGCTGGATCATGCGCGGAGTGTTAGCGCGGGAATGCGGCGTAGGACAGTCATCCGATGGAGCCAGTGTTTGGCGCGACTGCGAAGGGGAACAACTCAATAGCGAAGCGATGCAATCCATCGTGTATCTATGGCACCAGCGCGAAACAGGTCACCCGCTGGCGTCGATCAGCGGCGCTATGAATTGACCGAGAAGCGCGATCGCTTCGTCCCTGCTAGCCTGTCCCCGGCCCACAGCGGTTGCCAAGCCGGCACCCGCACCGATCAGGCCATGGGCCAGCAAACCTGCTCTCTGTCCGTCGACTCCGACCGCTTCCAGGGCAGTGGAATAGGATTGGGTGATTTGCGCATCGAGATCGGCACATATCTGCGCGCCGTTGGGGGACGCTCTCAAAGCTGCCATTATCTGACCGTAGAGATCGCCATTCTGCATAGTGCAGTCGATGAATTCCGTGGCGATGATGGCCCCCGCCTTCTGCGCGGCGTCCGCTTCGCTACGCACGGCTTGGGTTGCGTCCCGCGCGCGTGCCTCATGAGCGCCGCCCAGTTCGCGATATAGCTCCACGAGCAGATTCTCGCGCGTACCGAAATGATTGTACGCGATTGGTTTCGTAACACCGCACGCATCCGCCAACGTCGCCAGGGTCAGCTCCGCTACGCCCCGCTCGCGTATGATGGCCTTAGCCTTGGCGAGCAGCTGCGCACGGCGGTCGAGGCCCGTCATGCGCTTTGCCGCCTGGTTCTGCCGTGTCCTGGTCATCCGATACCGCTCCTATCGAAATTGACAGTCCGCGAAAAGCCTATATTACGAACGGTAAGTTACCAGGAGTAATGTAGTGCATATCGCGGTTTCGGGGGAGTGTACCGTTCACTCACTCATTCATCCTTCGCGCAGAAAACATAGTGGATCGGGCTGTTCATGACAGCGTCTTCGATCCTGATCATCGGCGGCTATGGCGTAGTCGGAACGCAGATATGCCAGATGTTGAGCAACCGTCATCCGCATGTGAAAATGGTGATTGCGGGGCGATCGGTCGATGAGGCCCGGCTTGCAGCGAGCCGTTATCCAGGCGCGGAAGGAAGGCGAATCGATGTTACCGAGCAAGATCCGTTGGCCGGAATGGCACACATGCCGGACGCGATCCTTCTTGTGGTAAACGACCATCGCGACAACGTCTTGCGGTCCGCGATCAACCGAGGCGTCGCAATCGTCGATATCGCCCGCTGGTCAACGCGGGTGGCGGATGCGGAGCGCATTGCCAAAGGCATGCAAATCGATGCGCCGATCATCCTGGCCTCGGGCTGGATGGCAGGCGCCGTTTCCGCGGCTATCAATGCTGTCACGCCATCCGGCCATGTTTGGCAGCAGATCGACATCGACATCTTGTTTCGCACTTCCGACAAGGCCGGTCCCGATTCCATTGCAGGATTTCTCGAGGTCCATCGACCTTTTCAGATTTGGCATGGCGGCGCTCGCACGACTGTCTCAAGTCTAAGCGATCCGCACCCGCAGGTCTTTCCTTCTGGCGCCTCTGCGAAAGTCTATCGCTTCAGCACCCCAGATCAGGAAAGTCTGGTCAGCAGCGAAATAGCCACCGGCGTCGCGGTGCGCCTTGGCTATGAACGCGCGGGCATGACGCGCGCTTTCGTCCTGATGGTTCGTTCGGGATTGTGGGGCAGGCTTCCCGCCGCATGGCGCAAGAAGTTGCTCTATAATCCCGGCGACGGCGCGGAGCATGAAATCGTCGTCAACTTGTTCGATGGGAATGGCCCGAAACGCGTCGAGATTTGTGACGCGGGAGGGCAAACGCATATGACGGCGGCCGGTGCTGTCCTGCAGGTCGAACGTGTGCTGGGAATTGGTGGAAGATTGGTGCCGGAGCCGGGCGTAGGCTACCCCGAGGAAGCAATCGACGGCCCGGCTGATCTGAAGTCATTGCGAGAGCTGGGGGTCACGATCGCACCGTGATACGCACCGATCCACAGCCTCGCGCTCAGTCCTCCACCGCCAGCAGGTACAGCTGGCGCGCAGCGTCGATCGGCTTGGCTTCGCCTTCGACTTCATAGTGCCAGAAGGTCCAGCCGTTGCAGCTGGGTGCGCCTTGCAGCTCCTTGCCGAGGCCATGGATGCTGCCGGTCTGTTTCTCATGCGCGAGCGAGCCGTCGGCGCGGACGGTGGCGGTCCAGCGGCGTTTCTTGTCGAACACCTTGGTGCCGGGCTTGATGAAGCCGTTTTCGACCAGCGCGCCGAAGGCCACCTTGGGCGCGCTGCGGCCCGCCTGCATCGTGGTGAGCGCGCTTTCGTCGAGCGGGAGTTCCTTCTCGATCCGTTTGATCGCCGCGTCGCGGTAATTGCCTTCGCGCTCGCAGCCGATCCATTCGCGCCCCAGCCGCTTGGCCACCGCGCCGGTGGTGCCGGTGCCGAAGAAGGGATCGAGCACCACATCGCCGCGCTCGGTGGTGGAGAGCAGCACGCGGTAGAGCAGGCTTTCGGGCTTCTGCGTCGGGTGGACCTTGTGGCCGCCCTCCTTCAGCCGTTCGGCGCCGTTGCAGATCGGCAGCACCCAGTCGCTGCGCATCTGCAATTCGTCGTTCAGCGTCTTCATCGCGCGGTAGTTGAAGTGGTACTTGGCCTTTTCACCCTGGCTGCACCACAGCAGCGTTTCATGCGCATTGGTGAAGCGCGTGCCGCGGAAATTGGGCATCGGGTTCGACTTGCGCCAGACGATGTCGTTGAGGATCCAGAAGCCCAGGTCCTGCAGGATCGCGCCGACGCGGTAGATGTTGTGATAGCTGCCGATCACCCACAGCCCGCCGTCGGGCTTGAGCACGCGCTTGGCCTCGGTCAGCCATTCGCGGGTGAAATCGTCGTAGATCTTGAAACTGTCGAACTGGTCCCAGTGATCGGTCACTGCATCGACATGGCTGCCGTCGGGCCGATTGAGATCGCCGCCGAGCTGGAGATTGTAGGGCGGGTCGGCGAAGACGAGGTCCACGCTCGCATCGGGAAGCCGGCGCATGGCGGCCACGCAATCGCCATCGAGGATCTGCCCCAGCGGGAGCAGTTCCTTCGGCGTTTGCGCCGGTTTTACAGCCGCTTTGACGCGACTCTTCGTGGTCTCGATGACCCCCATGATATGCTTCCCTGTCCTGACTTATCCACAGGGTGAGTCCAAACGGAGTCGCGGTCAAGCGCCAAATTGGACGGCGCGAAGCGGGTTCGCCGGCTTTGCAGAAAGAACAGAAGGTGCCCGTCACAAGATATTGAGTCCCCGTGGATTCGCAGGACTCTAGATGGTGCGGTGTGGCGCGCAGGACTCAATCGGGCAGCGGATTAAATGATTAGGGAATGCCGCACATGTCTGCTACAAGGATGCCGCTGACGTCGAAATTTGCGACGGACTTCGGATTTTGACGACCGCCGCTTGCCTTCAGTGGCCCCGGCGCAAACCAGACGACGACTTCCTTTCATCGGACGATTTGACGCACGACCGCACCGCATGTCGCGGCGCGGCAACCTCTCGCGTTCTCGAAAGGAACCATCATGAGCAAGACCGGAACCGTAAAGTTCTTCAACACCGACAAGGGCTATGGCTTCATCCAGCCCGACGACGGTTCGGACGACAGCTTCGTCCACATCAGCGCCGTCCAGGCCGCCGGCATGCACTCGCTCGATAAAGAGCAGCGCCTCAACTACGAAGTTGAAACCGGCCGCAATGGCAAGGCCAGCGCCGTGAATCTCTCGGCTGCCGACTAATTCCATTCCGGTTCGCGCGCCGCCGGCCCCGCAACGGGCCGCGGCGCGCGCACCACCTTACGCCCCCTTCCCGCCGCACCCCCTCCGGAGACGCCAATGGCCAGCCAGACTTACGAATTCTATGCCGCGCGTGCGGCAGAGGCTGCCTCCGATGCGGAGGCGGCGACGCTGAGCAATGTGCGCGACCGTGCGCTGCGCTCGGAAGCGACCTGGCAGGCGCTTGCCGACCAGGCCCGCGCAGTGGCCGAACAGCGCCGCAAGATTGCCGCGACCAAGGCCGCCGAAGCCGAAGCCGAAGCGAGCGCCTAGGCCGCCGAGGCCGCGCTTTCCGCAAACAGATCGACCTGTGCCACCGGCGCGAAACTGCGCCGATGCAGCGGCGTGGGTCCGCGCGTGCGCAGCGCTTCGAGATGCTCTGCCGTGCCGTAGCCGGCGTTGCGTTCCCACCCGTAATGCGGGTGCTCCCGCGCCGCTTCGCGCATCAACCGGTCGCGATATTCCTTGGCCAGGATGCTGGCCGCCCCGATGCAGCGTTCCTTCCCGTCGCCGCCGACGATCGGCCGGGCCTGCGCCCAGCGCCATGCGGGGTTGCGGCCGTGCGGGGTCATGTTCCCATCGATCAGCACCGCATCGGGTTCGCACGCCAGCGCATCGACCAGCCGCGTCACCGCCAGCGTCATTGCCTGCATGGTCGCGTGGAAGATGTTGAGCCGGTCGATTTCCGCCGGTTCCACCACGGCCAGCCCCCAGGCGCAGCGCGCGCGGATCTGCGGTTCCAGCGCGCCGCGGCGCTTGGCCGACAGTTTCTTGGAATCGTCCAGCCCGCCCGGACATGGCTTGCACAGCACGACCGCGGCTGCGACAACGGGGCCTGCCAGCGGGCCGCGCCCGGCCTCGTCGACGCCCACCACCAACGGCGCGGCACCAAGTCCATTCTGGGGAGTTGCACTGAACATGAAACGGACCTCTATCCCAAAACCTTTCTGGGCCCTCACCCTATCGCCCCTGCTGCTTGCCGCAAGTTGCGGCTACGCCGGATCAGGGGATAGCCCGCCTGCGCAGGGCGCTGCCGCGGGCGACCCGGCGGGCGCATGGGACGGCGATTTCGCGATTGCCGAGCATGGCAGCTTCTCCGAACCCTGGGCCTCGGCCTTCATTCCCGGCACGTCGATGCTGTTCATCACCGAAAAGCCGGGAACGGCCAAGGTCTACGATACGGCGCAGAACCGGCTGATGACTGTCAGCGGCCTGCCGCAGGTCGACTATGGCGGCCAGGGCGGTCTGGGCGAGGTCGCCTTCCTGCCCGGCGAAAGCGCGAATGCCGTCGGCACGCGCACGATCTACCTGACCTGGGCGGAAGCCGGCGAAGGCGATACGCGCGGCGCGGCGCTTGGGCGCGGCACACTGTCATGCCCGCTGGCCGACAGCTGCCGGATCGACGATCTCGCCGTTATCTGGCGCCAGACCCCCAAGGTGACCGGGCGCGGACATTATTCGCACCGCATCGCCTTCAGCCCCGATCGGCAGCACATCTTCCTTGCCAGCGGCGACCGCCAGAAGATGGAACCCGCGCAGGACCGGCAGAGCCATCTGGGCAAGATCGTCCGGCTCGAGCTCGACGGGACACCCGCGGGCGACGGCGCGATCGACGGGGCGCTGGACGATATCTGGTCGATGGGCCACCGCAACATCCTGGGCATGGATTTCGATGCGCAGGGCCGATTGTGGGAAATCGAACACGGCCCCAAGGGCGGCGACGAGCTCAACGTGGTCCGCAAGGGCGCCAATTACGGCTGGCCGCAGCGGTCGAACGGCGTCCATTACGACGGCGATCCGATCACCGACCATTCGGCGGACGACGGCTTTGCCAAGCCCGCGGTCAACTGGACCCCGGTGATCGCGCCCGGCAACATGGTCTTCTATTCGGGCACGCTGTTCGACGGACTGGCCGGGGACCTGCTGATCGCCGGGCTCAAGAGCGAGGCGATCGTCCGCGTGGCGACCGATGGCGACAGCGCCCGCGAAGTGGCGCGTTACGACATGGGTGAACGCATCCGCCAGATCGTCGAAGGACCCGATGGCGCGCTGTGGGTGCTCGAGGATGGCGACGGCGGCCGACTGCTCGAACTTCGCCCCGGCTAAGGCGAATTATATCGACTTGGCCGGCCAGCGCCCCTAATCGGCGCGCCCTATGGCGACGCTCGTCCCCCTTGCCGCGATAGATCCCGCGCTGGTCGACCAATTGCTCGACACCGCTTTCGGTGAGGGGCGCCATGCGCGTACCGCCTATCGCATCCGCGAAGGCGCCGACTGGCTCGAGGCGCTGAGCTTCGCCGCGCTCGACGACGAGGATTACCTCGTCGGCACCATCCAGCTGTGGCCGGTGGCGCTGACCGACCCCAAGGGGCGCGCGCACCCGATGATCATGGTCGGCCCGGTCGCGGTCATGCCCGGCCGGCAGGGCGAAGGCTTCGGCAAGGCGCTGATGGCCGCCAGCCTCGGCGCGATCGACGCAGGTTTCGAAGATGGCGCGGCCCCGCTGCCGCAGGTGATGATCGGCGATCCCGACTATTACGACCGCTGGGGCTTCATCGCCGACCATACGCAGGGCTGGCACTGCCCCGGCCCGTACGAAAAGCACCGCCTGCTGGCGCGCTCGGGCAATCCGGCGATCCTGCCCGATGAAGGCATGCTGGGGCCGTGGAATTCCTGACGCGGGCGTGAAGCGCATCCGCGCTTCCCTCGGCTGCGCAGCGTCTGACGCAGTCAGCTGCGAACAGACGCCATCTGTGCGCCGTCATCCCTGCGCAGGCAGGGATCCAGATAACCTCGCCTGTGCAGCCTGACATGAAGGCATCTGGGCCCCTGCCTGCGCGGGGGCCACGGGGTATTGAGTGAGCGGGAGTGTTCTGCCATCGCTCGCACCGTGCCCTACACCCCGCCCCCCGAGCTCGCCGGAATGTCGCTCGCGCAGATCGCGCAGGCGGTGGCCGATCGCAAATTGCCCCCGGTCGAGGAATGGTCGCCCGAAGCGGCCGACGACAGCCACATGCGGATCGCCGCGGACGGCACCTGGTATCACGATGGCTCGCCGATCAAACGCCCCGCGATGGTCCGCGCCTTCGCCGGCCTGCTCAACCGCGAAGAGGATGGCCGCTACTGGCTCGTGGTCCCTTACCAGAAGCTCTCGATCGAGGTGGAGGATGCCTGCTTCATTGCCACCGATGTCAGCCAGGCGGAAGGCGATCTGGCCTTCCGGCTCAACACCGACGAACTGGTGGTCGCGGGCCCCGACAACCGCATCCGCGCATCGGGCGATCCCGACAGCCCCGCGCTGTACCTGCATGTCCGCCGCGGCTGCGAGGCGCGGCTCAACCGCTCGACCTATGAACAGCTGGCCCGTATCGCGCTGGAGCGCGGTGATGACTGGACAGTGACCAGCGGCGGCGAAACCTTCTCGCTCCGACCCGCATGAGCGCGATCTTCGACCGGCTGACCCGGCTGTTCGAAGACGGCCACACGCGCGACCTTGATGACCTGCTGACCGACAGCCGCTTTGCCGATGCCGATCGCACCGCGGATGCCGCGGCGCTGATCGCGGTAAC
>Ga0114909_1001067_pt1 | contig 16539 bp, 14 predicted proteins | sample MalvireepMed_906_FD_87290 | JGI IMG/M metagenome (GOLD analysis project Ga0114909, IMG submission 87290) | Marine viral communities from the Global Malaspina Expedition - Malaspina viral metaG DeepMed_906 | ecosystem: Environmental > Aquatic > Marine > Oceanic | place: Mediterranean Sea...
CCTTAAACTTAAAAGTAGTCGCCGAAGGAATAGAGACTGAGCAACAATATAAACAGCTAAAAAAATTGCATTGTGATTATGGTCAAGGCTACTTATTTAGTAGACCTGTAACTGCGATGCAGATGTCTACACTGTTAAAAGAAAATCATCATAGCACTTTGCCAACTAATCAGAGATAATTAAGTACATCTTAACCAATCACATCAGTGAATTAGAGTTCAAACGAGTGAAGATTCGCGATATTACCCTGCTGCTACCCTTGTTATGTTTGTCTGCTCAAATCAAAGCAAACGATACTGCATCATCATGGAAGGTATGGAAGAAGAGCAGCGAATTAAGTGTTAGCTATCGTCCAGCAATTAGCATCAACAAAAAATTATCAACCAAGCTTATTGAAATAAAAGCCACAGCAAAAGTTAATTCAACATTATCAGGTTTTTTATATTTCATTCAACAAGTCAGCAATACACCAAATTGGCTAGTCAATGCCTCAACAAGTCAAATCATCAGACAAGTATCACTCAATAAAAATATCTTTTTTATTCGTTTTGTAGGCCTTTGGCCATTAAGGCCTAGATTACTGGTGTTGCAATCAACATATTGGCAAAATGATGATCTCAGTGTAGAGATAGCACTATCAGATGAAAGTAATATATCCAATACTAACCTGAACTCACTATTAGGTGAAAACTCACAAAATCTTTTACGCGTTAAAATTCATCAAGCGCACTGGAAAATAACCGCTCTGAAAGTACAAAACTCAGGAAATAAGCAGGATTTCCAGCCTCCACAGCTACATATTGAATATACCTTTATCGCCGATGGTATAGGTGACTCGCCTAAATGGTTAGCCGAGCACCTAGCTCTAAAATCAATTTGGAAAAGCATGCGCAATATCAAGCGACAATTACCAAAAGCTAAATGGCAAGCGCATACTATTGAAGGAATTACCGAGATAAATTAACTTTTAACAAATTACTTTTCATTATCAAGCATAGACAAAGCCATTGCTTCGGCAATCTTAATGCCATCAATACCTGCAGATAATATGCCGCCAGCATAACCGGCTCCCTCACCCGCTGGATATAATCCTTCTACGTTAAGGCTTTGCAGTGATTCTTTATCTCGTGTTATTTGAATTGGTGAAGATGTACGAGTTTCAACTGCTGTTAATGTCGCTTCAGCCATAGAAAAACCGTTAATCTTTTTATTAAATGCAGGTAACGCTTCCCGAATTGCCGTAATTGCAAAATCAGGTAAAGTTTCACTTAAATCACAATAGGTAACGCCCGGTTTATATGAAGGTGTTACAGAGCCATGCTCACCACTTTTTCTACCGGCTAAGAAATCTCCAACAAGTTGCACTGGCGCGTCATAGCTTTCGCCTCCAAGTTTGAAAGCTTTTTCCTCTAGCTTTCGTTGCAAATCTATACCTGCTAATACGTGATCACGCTCACTCGCAAACTCGCCACTTTCAACGCTATCGCTAAAGTCAGAGGGTTCAATGCCGACAACAATAGCACTATTGGCATTACGTTCATGACGAGAGTATTGACTCATACCATTGGTAACTAGGCGCCCCTCTTCAGAAGCCGCTGCCACTACGGTTCCTCCAGGACACATACAAAAACTATAAACGCTGCGACCATTGCTTGCATGATGAACCAATTTGTAATCAGCTGCTCCTAAAATGGCATTACCCGCATTGGCACCAAAACGGGCTTCATCAATAACCGATTGCTCATGCTCTATACGAAAGCCAACGGAAAATGGTTTAGCTTTAATATAAACCCCCTTCTCAAATAACATTTCAAAGGTATCACGGGCACTGTGGCCTATAGCAAGAGCAATATGGCTTGTTTCGATATGCTCGCCAGTTGCTAACGTTAACCCAGTCACTTTCTTACTCTCATAGTCAGCTAGCGCGTTTGTCGCTTCATCCTTACCATCAACAAAATGAATTTCATCGACTCGTTGATTAAAACGGACTTCTCCCCCTAATTCAAAAATTTTAGCACGCATTTCTTCTACCATTGTCACCAATTTAAAGGTACCAATATGAGGTTTGCTTACATATAAAATTTCTTCAGGTGCCCCCGCGGAAACAAATTCATGCAAAACTTTGCGACTGTAGTGTTTAGGATCTTTGACTTGGCTATAAAGTTTGCCATCAGAAAAGGTTCCCGCTCCCCCTTCTCCAAACTGTACATTGGATTCCGTATTTAGAATTTTTTTCCGCCAAAAACCAAAGGTATCTTTAGTACGCTGTCTTACTTCTTGACCTCGTTCTAAAATGATAGGTTTAAAGCCCATCTGAGCCAAAATTAAACCAACAAATAAGCCACACGGCCCCATCCCAATAACAACAGGTCTTTGCTTTAAGTCACTTGGCGCTTGACCAACAAATTTATACGCCATATCAGGCGTTTCTTTAACTTGCGTATCTTGTTCATATTGAGCAAGTAATTGTTTATCTATAGTTGTATCAACATCAAGCGTATAGATAAGTAAAATTTTAGCTTTTTTTCTGGCGTCATAACCCCGTTTAAATACAGTAAAGTTCACTAACTGTTCTTTATTAATTGCTAATTTTGCTAAAACAGCCTGTTCAAGTTCGTTTTCTTGGTGATCTAAGGCTAGTTTTATATTAGTTAAACGTATCATTATGTGCATTCCAGCAATAGGCGGAGGTAATTTTTCGCTATTTTACCTGTAGAGAGCACTATAAGAAACAAGAGATTGAATTTACGCCCAACAAAGGTATGATGCGCACCTTTATTAAGACTTTATTTATGCTCTCTTAGGGAGGAAACACCATGGCGTTTGTCGTCACTGATAATTGCATATTATGCAAATATACCGACTGTGTGGCAGTCTGCCCTGCAGATGCATTTTATGAGGGACCTAACTTTTTAGTTATTAATCCTGATGATTGTATCGATTGTGACTTATGCCCTGTTGAGTGTCCTGCCGAGGCTATTTTTCAAGAAGATGAGGTGCCAGAGTCCCAAAAAGAATTTATTGAACTCAACGCTGAATTGTCGAAAACATGGCCAAGAATTACCACCTTAAAACCCGCCCTACCTGATGCAAAACAATGGGACGGTGTCAGTGGAAAAATTCAATATCTAGACATAAACGATGAAGAATAACCAAAGCGTTTAGATAGATAACTGCCGAACTGTAAAAGAATGCTCTATTGCACAGCACTCTAGTCCATAACAGCTATACTAGAATAGACTAGACAAGCTTTGGGGATAACTATGTGGCAGTGTATTGAACAAGCCATTGGCGTTGAAACAGGCAAAGAGTTTATAATCTCTGATAAACAAGCACTTTCTTTTGGTTCTGCGAGTTTATCAAACAGTAACAGTGATCAGCCTTTAAACTTATCATTTAAAGTCACGGATGGTGACCGCAGTTTCTTTATCAAACTAAACCGAAAAGAATGTTTAATTAATTTTCAAGCGGAAGCCTACTCGCTAAAACAATTAAAGTCCTTATCACATATTGCCTGCCCAGAAGTTACCACCATAGGAACTAGCCTAGATAAAAGCTTCTTAGTATTAGACTATATTGACTTTAACAAAGCCAAACCTGTGCTTTGGTATCAATTAGGCCAACAACTTGCTCAAATGCACTATGACACTCAACATGGTCAGTTTGGCTGGCAACATGATAATTTTATTGGCAATACCATTCAACCAAACCACTGGAGCAGCAACTGGACAACGTTCTTCGCAAATCAACGTATCGCTTGGCAATTACAGTTGCTTTCTGAACGATCAATTATCTTAGGTGATATCGATCATATCAGCCAAGTTTGTCATGACGCTTTATTGCATCATCAAGTAACACCTTGCTTAGTTCACGGTGACCTATGGCAAGGCAATACTGGCTTTACTCATGATAAAGCAATGATATTTGATCCCGCCTGTTATTATGGCGACCGAGAAGTAGATATAGCGATGACAGAATTATTCGGCCATTTTCCTGATGATTTTTATCACGGATATCAGGCTGAATATCCTTTGGATGATGGCTTCGAACAAAGAAAAATTGTCTATAACTTTTACCATGTGTTAAATCACGCCAATATTTTTGGTGGTATTTATATTGAACAAGCTAAAGCATTAGTTGCACGTATAATGTCATTACCATTGCATTAACAAATTAGTTTTAAGATATAGATCAACTATAGGTCATTTAGCCCTAATGAGACTGGTGATTTCCATTAAATTGTTCATACTAAAGAGAGTAATTATAACTAACCGCTTATAAATTTGAGGTGGGTAAATGCCAAATAAACTCAGCGAAAAACGCATTACTTGCCCTCATTGTGGTCACCATTTACATGCCAGTATTGATGCTTCGGCTGGTGACCAAAATTATTATGATGAATGCCCTGCTTGCTGCAAAGAAATTCACTATAACCTGCACATTGATGAATACCGACAAAAAATTCAACTCACTATAGATAGCGACGACGAACAAGTATTCTAATCACAAGTCTTGCTACCTAATAAGGTGATACAAAATTACTTTTTTGTAGCACATATTATTGCTTGTTTGTTCTACATATCTCAACTATGATGCGCTAAATAACGCTATATTTAACCTTATAATATCGCCTTCCCTTTTTCCTTTTAAATTAAGAGCTTAATGAATTTATCTGCCTTCCTGTCACGTAGTAAAAGTTTATTGAAACTGACCTACCCCATTTTAATTGCCCAACTCATTCAAAATTTAATGGGTTTTGTTGATATTGTCATGGCTGGGCGTGTTAGTGCCATTGACCTCGCTGCAGTTGCTGTAGCAAATAGCATCTGGTTACCATTAATTTTGACCATTTATGGTTTAATTATGGCGCTCGCAGCTATTGTGTCGCAATTAAGTGGCGCAAAAAACTATACAAAAGTGGTAGAACAAACTTACCAAACTGCTTGGATAGCTGTAACACTGGGTATATTCCTTATTGGGCTTTATTACGTGTTAACGCCTCTTATCGCCCCTTTGGTCACTCTTGAGGAGAATTTAGCCCCCTTAATGTTCGATTACTTAGGGTTTATTGTTTGGGGCGCACCTGGCTATTGCTTATATTTAGTCTTAAGAAACTATTCTGAAGGTCTTTCATATACTAAACCGACTATGATTATTAGTATCATAGGTTTGCTCATTAATATTCCAGCTAATTATATCTTTATATACGGTAAATTTGGTTTACCTGCTTTAGGCGGTGCGGGTTGTGGTATAGCGACAGCAATTGTTTACTGGGCTATGTTTATCAGCATGTTAGTTTATTGCTACCGCTCGACAATATTAAAGAAAGCCAGTTTATTCAGTGCATTTTATTTTCCTAATATGACTGAAATAAAACAGATTCTTTCCTTAGGCATTCCTATCGCCTTGTCACTGCTCTTTGAAGTAAGCCTTTTTGCTATTGTTGCAATTATTCTCATTCCTTTTGGTGCGCAAGTTGTTGCTAGCCATCAAGTAGCTTTAAACTTTACTGGCTTAGTGTTTATGGTGCCATTAAGTATTGCCATGGCAACAACAATTAAAGTGGGTCACGCACTTGGCAATAAAGATTACCAGCAAGCTAAGGATTATAGCTTTTATTCCATTGTACTGGGCTTGATACTTGCCTGCTTTACCGCGTTAATCACTATTATATTTCGAGAACAAATAGCTGGTGTATATAGTACTGAGGCCCCGGTAATTGAACTTGCCGCAAGCTTAATGTTACTAGCTACCGTATATCAGTTTTCAGATACGATTCAAGTCGTCTGCGCTGGTGCTCTACGGGGTTATAAAGACACTAAGTCCATTTTATATATCACCTTTGTATCGTATTGGTTGGTCGGCTTGAGTATTGGTTTAATTTTAGGTATTACAGATTGGATTGTACCTAAAATGGGACCTTATGGCTTTTGGATAGGTTTTATCCTTGGTTTGACAACTGCCGCTATTTTTCTTGCTTGGCGTTTGTTGGTAATACAAAAACGAATTGAAAATACAGCGATTAATCAAGTAACTAGTAAATTGCGGTTTTAAGCACAAATTATCAGCAGTTAGTAGCTTTTATAAGCAAGCAGGTGTAATAAGCAATAAAACTGCTTGCAAGCTTATAAAGCAAAAGCTAGTATAGCCACCGTTGAATTTTCAACAATCATTGTGCGCGGTTAGCTCAGTGGTAGAGTCCTCGCCTGACTTGCGAGTTGTCAAGTGTTCGAATCACTTACCGCGCACCATATTAAAGTACAAATAAAATAGCTGCTCTAGAGCAGCTATTTTATTTGCCTAAAATTTGTTAATTACTATTTATTCAGTACTTTTAAGCGTGCGGTAAAATGTCGTAATACTGGTGGTTCATACTCAAAGGTAAGCCCTTTAATATTTTTGCTGTCGTGCTTTATAGCGATAATGCAGTCAGCAATATATTTCATATGGTCATTGGTATAAACACGACGAGGAATGGTTAAGCGTAATAATTCTAAAGGGGACGGTTTCTGTTTGCCCGTACTGGGATCTCGTCCCAACAATAAAGAACCTATTTCAACACCACGAATGCCGCCTTCTATATAAATTCTGTTTGCAAGCGCATGAGCAGGAAATTGCTCTGCTGGAATATGTGGTAACATTTTACCCGCGTCTATAAAAACGGCATGGCCACCTGTTGGGTATTGAATCGGTATACCGGCTTCTCTAAGTAACTCCCCTAAATAAGCTACTTGGCCAATTCGGTATTCCAAAAAATCTTCATCAGCACATTCCCATAAACCAACACTCAGTGCCTCCATATCTCGACCATTTAAACCGCCATAAGTAATAAATCCTTCCATCGCAACACAAGTTACCTGCACGGTTTTAAATAATTCCAACTGAGAGTCGTCTTTAAAGCAACACAATCCCCCCATATTAACCATGGGATCTTTTTTAGCTGACATGGTAAATATGTCAGCATCTACGAACATACTACGAATAATATCGCCAATGGCTTTATCGGCAAAACCTGGCTCTCGCTGCTTAATAAAATAAGCATTTTCAGCAAAACGCGCAGAATCTATAACAACTAAAATACCATTAGCTTTAGCTATCGCGGTAACCGCATTGATATTAGCCATTGATACAGGTTGTCCGCCCGATGAATTACAGGTAATAGTGATAATAATACCAACAACGTTCTCACGACCATAGTTGTCAATAGTGGCTTGCAAGGCCTCAAGATCAAAATTTCCCTTAAAGTCATACCAAGCTGATGTTGCTAGCGCTTCTGGCGTTAATACATTAATAGGTTTTGCACCACTCATTTCAATGTGAGCGGCAGTGGTATCAAAATGATAATTAGAGATAAACACGGGTTTGTCGCACTTTCTTTCATTATGCGCATGCTCAGCGACTTTTTGTTTAACCATATTAGGAAACAAAATTTGCTCTGCGCCACGTCCTTGATGCACAGGGATGACATGTTTATAACGAAATAATGTTTGTACTGACTCTTCAAGCTTTACAAAACTTCGACTACCGGCATAGGCTTCATCTCCAACCATTAAAGCAGCCCATTGATTAGCGCTCATAGCACCTGTGCCCGAGTCAGTTAGAAGATCAATGTATACATCTTCACTTTTTAATAAGAAAGGGTTATTTCCGGCAACGGTAAGCGCTTCACGGCGATCCGCTTCTGTAGTCATTTTGATTGGTTCAACCATTTTTATACGAAAAGGTTCTGGAATACGTTTCATTATTTATTTCTCTGAATATATAAACTGAATGACTAGCATATATTTACTATATAGCGTCATTTAGAAAGTAGTGTTCTAAAATACAGTTAAAACACCGTAAATTACATGGGTCAGTAAATAGAGAGAAATTAGAAGCGGAATAACGCATAGGCTAATCGGAAATCCTGATTATACCATTTGCTAATTGGGGCAAGAGCATTAAGAGATAAGCTATTCATAAAATGATTATGCAAACAATAACTTGAGCTTGTCAAGTTTACTGAGATTAGCCAAGTTAATTATTAACAACCTTACCTAGCTGATCATGTATGATAATCATCAAAAGTGAACGCTTCTTTAAGGAAAGACATGAAAAAAACAAATAAAGCAGTATTGTTATCAGCTTTAGTATTCCCGGGTGCCGGGCATATATATTTAAAAAAATATTTGCCTGCGATAGGTTTTATTGGCGCTTTTGCTTACCTTTTAAGTGTCGTAATCAGTGAATTAGTGAAGCAAACGGAAAAAATCACCCAAAAAATTCTTAGCGGTGAATTACCACTAGAAGCTAATGCAATTAGCCAAGCACTTGCCGAACAAGGTGCCAATAACGGGCAACAAACGGGCTTTGCTAGCTATGCCCTGTTATTTATTTGGTTTTTTGCTATGTATGATGCCTATAGATTGGCTAAACAAGTTAAATAAGCACAGCACGACTTTGTTATTTTACCTTTGCTAGGTATAATTGCTGCGTTTTTTCTATAGAGCTCTTTTAATGAATTACTTTCCTCTTGAACAGTTAAAAAATGCTTGGGTTTTCAAACATAAAAGTTTGCCTATTCAAGATAGCGACCTAGCCAAAATTAAGCCTATGGTTACAGAACGTGCCAATACCCTTTGGGATGCATTTATAAGTCGACAAGTAGACCACCCTGATTTCTTTAAAAAGGGTGATTGGCCATTCGATAAAAACAACTGGTTAGAGCAAGGCAAATGGGAAGGTATTTGGGATAGCAATGATGATGCAATTCCTGAGCTCATCTCGGAACATTTAGACTGGGATAACAATACCGTAGTCTACTATTGTAGCTCTAGAGATAACATCATAGAAACCAATTGGTTAGTCTTTAAGCGTTGTTGGAAAAACTTCTTATTTATGGATGATGGCTGCATTCTATTAGGAAAAAAACGCTCACAAGTAGTGCAATTTAATAATAACGGAACATTCAAAACGGGTACTAAACCCACTAATAATAAATAACATGTCAAAGCAACGCCTGAGTAAACCTCTTTTAAAGTCTAGCTTGCACAAAAACAATTTGCACTTGCAAGGTTATGACTTTAAACGTTTAAAAAATGCTTATTCCCCTTTGGTTAAATTTATTATAAAAAATAAATACAACCAACAAGATACCATTGACTTTAGTAATAACGAAGCGGTGAAAGCGCTGAATTTAGCATTGCTAAAAGCCTATTATCAAATAGAACAATGGTCTATTCCTCCGGGTTATTTATGTCCCCCCATACCAGGGCGTGCTGATTATATTCACTACCTCAATGACTTGCTAATCAACAGCTTCCACTCGCAGGCAGTAGAACTAAACGATATTAATGTATTAGATATTGGCACAGGCGCAAGCTGCATCTACCCTATTCTTGGACAAAGGGTTTACGGCTGGCATTTTACCGCTTCAGATATAGATCCCGTTTCCGTTGACGTCGCTAAACAAACCATTAGCGCAAATAAAGGTCTCAACAAGGCAATAGATTGCCGACTGCAAACCAATAGTGATCATATTTTTACCAATATTATTCAGCCAAATGAGTTTTATCATGTAACGATGTGCAACCCTCCGTTTCATAAGTCTTTAGAAGAAGCAGGCAAAGGTACCGTGCGTAAGTGGCAAAACTTAAAGAAAGAGTCTAAAACGACTAAAGAAAAAATAGATGGCAAAACATTGAATTTTGGTGGTCAAAAAGCCGAACTTTGGTGCCAAGGCGGAGAACTTGCATTTATTCGCAACATGATCAAAGAAAGTAAGCATTTTAGCAAACAAGTCTTATGGTTTACGTGTTTGGTATCTAAAAAAGACAATTTATCTAAATTAAAGTTCAGCTTGAAAAAAGCTAATGTCAAAGAAGTACGTGTTGTTAACATGGCTCAAGGACAAAAAATTAGCCGCTTTATTGCATGGCGTTATTTGGATATTTAAGCTCAATCTCTATTAGTAAGCACTTAAGACAAATCAATACCACTTCCCCATTTCCAGTTTATGGCGTATTTCAACATGTACGCCTAAAATAAGTTTAGTGGTATAGCTTCATTCAATCATCAACAAAATGAACTAGCCACCGGCCACTGACTCCCCTAAACAGAATAACTGCCACTGCCCAGCGGTCATTTTATGCCATGTTTCATCATCAGTTAGTGGTTGTGTCGCAATTATGCTAACTATATCTTTGTCTGTGGTTTCCTTGTGAAAATCAACAGCCATTTCTGCATCAATTAGGCTTGCCTGACCAAAAGGTGCTCGACGTGTTAACCAATGTAAATTATTTGAGCAATAAGCAAAGAGATACTCACCATCAGTAATAATGATATTAGCCACACCTAACTCGTCTATTTTAGCGGCTAACTTAGCAACAAAAGCAAACAAGACTTGTGGTTCTGGCTGATGGGCTGCAAACTCAATATGTAACTGATCGAGTATCCAGCAAAATGCATGTTCACTGTCTGTGGTACCTATAGGTAAATGAAACTGTATAGGCAGCTTATTTATAAAATCTTTAAGTTGACCATTATGTGCGTAAGTCCAGTTTTTACCCCACATTTGCCTGATAAAAGGGTGAGTATTTTCTAAACAAATAGCACCTGAATTGGCTTGGCGAATATGGCAAACCACGGCTTCACTTTTCATCGGATATTTAGTCACTAATTCCGCAATAGGAGAGTGAGCACTCGGCATAGGATCTTTGAAACTTCGACAACCTTTACCTTCATAAAAAGTGACCCCCCAACCATCTTTGTGAGGACCCGTATTTCCTCCTCGTTGCATCAAACCACTAAAACTAAAACAAATATCAGTTGGCACGTTTGCTGACATCGCTAACAATTCACACATTTTTAAAACCTCAAGAAACCAAACATAGCTATAAATATACTTGGCTAACGACATATTTTATTCTATAAATAGAGTATAACATTGACTAAAAAATTATTTAAATTCAATTACTTTTATTGTTCAATTTTAAGTAAGTAGCTAAATTAATTATTAGGTCATGCAACCAGTCACTAAAAAGGAAGATATGTCAGTATGATTATTTGGTTTATTGCAGCAATATCATTAACTTGGTTTATGAGTTATTCGCGAGCCTCTTTGTCTACATTTACATTAAGCTTTATCGCATTAATGGCAATTGGCTCTTTTCTAAATATCATTGGCTTCGTTTCTTGGCTTCTTTTTGCGGTCATTGCCCTACCATTGAATATCGACAATGTACGAAAGCAATTTATCAGCTTACCTTTATTAGCATTATTTAAAAAAATAATGCCGCAGATGTCGAAAACAGAACAAGAAGCAATTGATGCAGGTACAACTTGGTTTGATGCTGATTTGTTTCGCGGTAACCCAGATTGGAAAAAAATGCATAACTATCCACATCCAAGGCTGAGTAGCGAAGAAAAAGCTTTCCTCGATGGTCCTGTTGAACAAGTCTGCTCTATGACGAACGATTGGCAGATCACCCATGAAATAGCTGATTTACCTGACGAGGTATGGCAATTCCTCAAAGATAATAAGTTTTTTGCCATGATCATTAAGAAACAGTATGGCGGCCTAGAGTTTTCAGCTTATGCTCAATCTAGAGTATTACAAAAACTTACTGGTGTTAGCTCAGTACTTGCCAGTACCGTTGGTGTGCCAAACTCCTTAGGACCAGGAGAATTGCTGCAAGAGTATGGCACAAAGACTCAGCAAGATTATTACTTACCACGTTTAGTTAAAGGGGAGGAAATTCCCTGTTTTGCATTAACAAGCCCTGAAGCTGGGTCAGATGCGGGATCAATTCCTGATACTGGCATCGTTTGTCATGGTGAGTATGAAGGAAAAAAAGTGTTAGGCATGAAACTTAATTGGGACAAGCGATACATAACCCTTGCCCCTATTGCCACTGTATTAGGGTTAGCTTTTAAGCTACAAGATCCTGATCATTTATTAGGTGATGTTGAAGAACTTGGTATTACCTGTGCACTTATTCCGACAGGACTTGATGGCATTACCATAGGTCGTCGACACTTCCCATTGAATGTGCCTTTTCAAAATGGCCCAACCCAAGGTAAAGATGTTTTTGTACCTATAGATTTCATTATCGGTGGTCAAGAAATGGCTGGTCAGGGATGGCGAATGTTAGTTGAGTGCTTATCTGTAGGACGAGCTATTACTCTGCCGTCTAACAGCGCAGGTGGCGTTAAGGCTATCGCATTAGCCACAGGTGCCTATAGCCGCATTAGACGACAATTTAAATTGCCTATTGGTAAAATGGAAGGTATTGAAGAGCCACTTGCACGTATAGGTGGTAATGCTTATTTAATGGATGCCGTAACAACTATGTCAACAGGCGCTATTGATTTAGGTGAAAAACCCTCGGTTATATCAGCCATTGCGAAGTATCATTTAACAGAAAAAATGCGCTCATCCATTATCGATGCCATGGACATTCACGGTGGCAAGGGGATTTGTATGGGACCGAATAATTACCTTGCCCGTGGTTACCAAGGAGCTCCCATAGCCGTAACAGTAGAGGGAGCAAATATTCTTACTCGCAGTATGATCATTTATGGTCAAGGCGCAATACGCTGTCATCCGTACGTATTAGCTGAATTACAAGCTGCAAAAAATGCCGATAACGAAAAAGCACTTAACGATTTTGATCATGCTTTATTTGGTCATATTGGTTTTAGCATTAGCAATATTAGCAGGAGTTTATGGTGCTCAGTTACTGGTTCTCGCTTTGTTGCTAGCCCATTTAATGATGAAACTAAGCATTACTACCAGCTATTAACACGCTATAGCGCCAATTTAGCTATGTTATCTGACATCTCCATGCTGGCATTAGGCGCAGATTTAAAAAGAAAAGAACGTATATCAGCCAGATTAGGAGATATGCTGAGTTACCTTTATTTAGCTAGCGCCACCCTCAAGCGCTATAATGATGAAGGCCGCCATATAGAAGACTTGCCATTTGTTAAGTGGGCTGTCGAAGATTCACTATTTAAAATGCAACATTCAGTTAATGAGTTACTCAGTAACTTTCCAAATAAATGGCTTGGCAGGGTTTTACGATTAGTTATTTTCCCTTTTGGCACTTGGTTAAAGGAACCCAGTGATGAAACAGCACACCAGATTGCACACTTGTTACAAACCCCTTGCGCGGCAAGAGCAAGATTAGGTCAAGGACAATACTTAAGCAAAGATGACAATAATATTTTTGGTAAACTAGAGCAAACACTAGAAGATATAATTCAGTGTGAACCTATATTTGAAAAAGTATGTCGAGCACTTGATAAAAACTTACCGTTTTATCAACTGGATAAAGCAGCAGAACTTGGCTTAGCTGCAAAAGCGATCACGCAGAGCGAAGCAGAGCAACTAATAAAAGCAGAAGAAGGACGCCAATGGGTGATAAGCGTTGATGACTTTGATGCAAAAGAATTAGTTTCTGCTCATGTTAAAGCCTAGCCCTTATAACTAAAACCCATAAGCTGTTTGAATTAACTTTATCTTTCATCTAAAAAGGATGTTAAAATAAAGTTAATTTAAGTTTACTTTTGCTATAAGTGTAGATAAATCAATGCCCGTATTAGAGTCAGAAGCACAGCCAATTTCCAAGCTTATCAATAAACCTGCAGAGGACAATCAACCTGTAAAACGTCGCTCTAAAGGTGAAAAAACAAGAGAAAAAATTCTTGTTGCTGCAATTGAGGTATTAGCACTTAATGGCATAAAAGGAACAACTCATAGAGCAATTGCCAGTCATGCGCAGTTGCAACTTTCCTTAACAACCTATTACTTTAAAGATATTCAAGAACTCATTGAACAAGCCTTTAAATTGAATTCATCTCAAATATTAGCAAGAGCTGATAGCACCTTGGAAACGGCTTTTTTATTTATTACAGAGATAAATAAAAAAGAGCTAAGAAAAGTTGCCGTTAAAACAGAGTTATGCCAACGTTTAAGCGCAATAACGTCAAGCTATATAATTAACAACATTAAGCAGCAAGCGATTTCATTAGCTGTTGAACAGTTGATGTTTACTGAAGTGCAAGTTAGCCCACAACTTCACTTCCTTGCTCAAGAACATGATTTAGCACTGCTTGTACCTTTTGAACAATTATGTCGGTTTTTCAATAAGGTAGACCCTGAACTCGATGCTAAAGTCATGCGCACGGTTTTATCTCAGTTGCAATACAGCCAGTTGGCAAAGCAACCAAATGTTGACGTAGAAGTCATCAATAAAACAACCTATAAAATTATTTCATGGATTATGGGCCTTAAATAACATAGTTATTTAAAAATTTTTGCTGTTATAAAAACAAAAATGCACGGCTATTGCCGTGCATTTTTATGCTTAAAAATCAAAATGAACTAAACAAAAGATAATAGCTCTTGATCCAGTTGCATTAAGGTTTTTGGATCAGCCATCATCGTTTTAGCTAATGACTTGGTTCTTGGTAATAAACGCTCAAAATAAAATTCTGCGGTTTTAATTTTTGCACGATAGAAATCACGGTTTTCAACATCAGTCGCTAACTTTTCATAAGCAGACTGCGCCATTTGTGCCCAAAAGTAAGCCATCACAACATAACCTGAGTACATTAAATAATCGACTGATGCAGAACCAACCATATCTCTGTTTTTCTTCGCTTTTAAGCCTAAACGAAGTGAATACTGCTGCCAGTTAGCAATTGATTTACTTAGAGGCCAAATAAATTTATTCATTTGTCTCTTATGTGGGTTGCTCGATATCATGCTTTTATCTTTACAAAAAGTAAGCACTTCTTTAGAGAAATTATTTAAAGACTTACCACGAGTTAAAAGGATTTTACGCCCCAATAAATCTAAGGCTTGAATACCTGTAGTGCCTTCATATAAAGTAGAAATACGAGCATCGCGAACTATTTGCTCCATACCCCACTCTTTAATATAACCATGACCACCAAATATTTGCAGACCATGGTTAGCACTTTCCAAACCAAGCTCAGTTAAAAATGCTTTCAAAATTGGAGTAATAAAACCCAAACGATCGTCAGCCTCTTTTCGTTCAGCTTCTGATTTTGCCATTTCGATGTCGTCAACAATTTTCGCAGTATAATAAATCATAGCTCGCCCCCCTTCAGAGATAGCTTTCTGCGTCATTAACATCTTACGTACGTCAGGGTGAACAATTATTGGATCAGCAACTTGCTCTGGGAATTTCTTTCCTGTTAGTGAACGCATTGACAAGCGCTCTTTTGCATAAATTAATGAATTCTGATAAGCAAGCTCAGCACTACAAATACCTTGCAAAGCTGTACCTACTCGTGCGGTATTCATAAAGGTGAACATACATTCTAAACCTTTATTCTCAGGGCCAATTAATTGCCCTACTGCATTGTCAAAATTTAATACTGCAGTAGAAGAAGCCTTGATACCCATTTTTTCCTCGATTGAGCCACAAGTGACATTATTGCCATCACCTAAGTTTCCTGCTTCATCAGTTTTAATTTTAGGCACGATAAATAATGAAATACCACGTGTTCCTGCTGGAGCACCGGGCAAACGAGCTAAAACAATATGAATGATGTTATCTGTTAAATCATGCTCGCCCGCTGAAATAAATATTTTAGTACCACTAATATTATATGTGCCATCGCCATTTGGCTCAGCTTTCGTCTTAACCTGCCCTAGATCAGTACCACACTGAGGTTCAGTCAAGCACATTGTACCTGTCCATGTCCCCTCAGTTAATCGAGTTAAATAAAGCTCTTTCTGTTTTTCATCACCATGGGTTTGAATAGTGTTCATCGCACCATGACTCAAACCAGGATACATAGCCCAAGACCAGTTAGCAGTCCCCATCATTTCTGATTTTACCATGCCAAGTGACGGTGGTAGCCCTTGACCACCGTGATCAACAGGGTGAGATAATGATTGCCAGCCACCAGCAACATATTGTTGGTAAGCTTCTTTAAAACCTTTTGGTGTCGTTACTTTGCCATTGTCAAAATGACAGCCTTCTTTATCACCGCTTTGATATAAAGGTAACAGCTCATTTTCGCAAAATTTTGCACATTCTTGAAAGATAGCATCAACTAAATCTGGGCTGGCCTCTTCAAACTCAGGATGCTTTTCATAGTGTCCATAATAATCAAAGACATCTTCGATTAAAAATTTAATATCTGCTACAGGGGCTTTATAAGTAAGCACGGCTATACTCCAATCACTTAGGTAATAATTCTATTATCTAGATTAAAGCACTGGTCGTACCACTGTTGCAAGTTATTTTTGAAGTTTTTAGTGTTAATAGATATTTAAAGTTGCATATTTTGATGCTTTTTAATCAGCATTTATCGCTATCAATCTAATTATGAGTTCTGCGCTATTGGCTTTTTTATAAGAGGGCCTAAAGCCTATTGCTTAATAATTTATTGGTCTAAAGAGTTGTAACTTTAGGGATTTTGAACTTTAGGGATTTTGAACTTTAGGGATTTTGAACTTTAGGGATTTTGAACTTTAGGGATTTTGAACTTTAGGGATTTTGAACTTTAGGGATTTTGAAC
>Ga0114909_1001069_pt1 | contig 16512 bp, 10 predicted proteins | sample MalvireepMed_906_FD_87290 | JGI IMG/M metagenome (GOLD analysis project Ga0114909, IMG submission 87290) | Marine viral communities from the Global Malaspina Expedition - Malaspina viral metaG DeepMed_906 | ecosystem: Environmental > Aquatic > Marine > Oceanic | place: Mediterranean Sea...
CGACTGGGTCATGGCCGCGCCGGCCGCGCGCGGTGCGCCGACCTGTGACTGGCGCGCGCCGCGCGAGCTCGACACGCTGCGCCGGGCGCGGCCCGAGGAATTCCTCGCGCGCACCTCCACCCTTTCCCCGGGAGACAGGCTGACGCTGAGCCTGCTGGGCGACGAGGGCGAGCTTGGCGGCACCTATGTGATCGAAAGCAATGGTACCATCGTGGTGCCCGGCCATCAGCCGCTGATGCTGGCAGGCCGCTCGATCACCGAAGCCGAGCAGACGATCCGTGCCGAGCTGGTGCGATCGGGCGTGGTCAGGCCGCTGCGCAATGCAGTGTCGCTCTCGCTGATCGAGGCCGCAGGCGTGCCCGTCGCGGTCTCGGGCGCGGTGTTCATGGAAGGCGCGGTGCGCGCCGGGGAACGCACGCCGGAAAGCCGCATCGGCCTGAAGGAAGGCGACGTGCGCGGCGACGACAACGTATCGCGCAGCGTAGCCACCGCGATCCGCGCAGCGGGCGGTGTTCGCCCCGATGCCGACGTGCAGCGCATCTATCTCATTCGCGGCAATGCCTATGTCGAGCTCGACCTTTCCGGCCTGGCGCGTGGCTGGACCGCGAACGACGTTACGATTGCCGCGGGCGACCGGGTGATCGTGCCCAGCCGCGGTTGCTTCGATTCCGCGCTGGCCCGCCCCACCCCGCTCACGCCTCCCGGGATCAAGGTCTTCATGTCCAACCTGACCAAGGGCGCCAACAACAACGCGGGCGCTGGCATTGGGTCGGATACCACCTCCCTGCCCTACGGCACGCGGCTGTTGCAGGCGTTGGTGGCGATGAACTGCGTGGGCGGGTCCTACATGCAGTCGGATCGGCGCGCGGTGCTGATCTCGCGCAACCCGCTCAACGGCCAGAGCATCGTCGTGGAGCGCGACATCGAAAAGCTCGTGCGCGGCGCGGGACGCGATGCGGCCAATCCGCTGCTGATGCCCAACGACGCGATCGCCTGCTACGATAGCCGCCTGTCGAACCTTAACGAAGTCATCGGTTCGATCGGCAATGCTGCGGGCAGTATCACACCGGCCATCCTGCTCAGCGGAGCCGACTGATGGACCGCAACGATCCCTATTACAAACCGGCACCGCGCTGGCTGCTTCGGGTATGGGCCTTCGTTCGCGACGGCATGCCCGCGGTCGGCCGCTATCGCCGCTACATCGTCACCATGGCGATTCCGCTGGCGGCGATCTGGATCGTCACCATCGCCTATCTGGCGCTGGTGCCCGACCGTTACGATAGCCGGATGACTCTGATCCTCCCCGGTTCGGGCGTGGGCGGCTCGGTCAACCTGGAGTCGATCGGCCAGGCGACGTCGACCTCGGCCTCCGCTTTCTCCAGCACCACGCTGAGCCCGACGGAAAACTACAAGCGGCTGATCACGTCCGATGTCGTGCTTCGCGATGCGGCCAAACGAGCGGGGGAAGACGAGAGCGTCTTTCCCGCGCCGCAGATCAAGCTGATCGACCAGACCAACCTCATTGAACTGACCATTCCCGGCACCTCGCCCGAGCAGGCGCGCGACCGGATGGAGCACGTGCAGGCTGCCTTTATGGCCGCGCTCGACACGCTGCGTAAGGACGAGGCGGCGACGCGCGAAAAGGCAGACGCACGCAGGATCGCCGAGCTGGAACACAAGGTCGATGCCGCGCAGGCGGCGCTGCTCCAGTTCCAGGGTGAAACCGGGCTCGTCTCGCTCGACCAGTTTGCCGGGCGGGTCTCCAGTCTGGACCAGATGAAGGCCGCCGAGCGCGACCGCCGCGTGCTCGTGGCGGAAAGCGGCGGCACTGCCGGTCGTCTGGCGTCCTCGTTGCAGATCAGCATTCCGCAGGCACGGCTGGCGATGCAGCTGAAGGCCGATCCGGTCTTCTCGCAGCTGCTTACGCGCTATGCCGCGACGGTCGGCGAAGAGACGCAGCGCGGTGGCACGCTCGGTTCGGCCCATGGCGCGATGGAAAAGCTAGGCGCAGAACGCTCCGAACTGCGCGATGCGCTGGCCCGCCGCGGTGCCCGCCTGACCGGCGCCAGCAACAAGGATGTGCTCGCCTTTTCCGATCTCGCGGTGTCGGACACGCGTGAACGGCTGTTCGAAACGCTGACAAATCGTGACAGCATGCATGCCGGCAACCAGGCGGCTCTGGCCGAACTGCGGCGCCAGATCTCGCAAGAATCGGGCCGCAGCGACGAACTTGTTGCGCAGGCATCGACGCTCGCCGGGTTGGTGCGCGACCTGCGCGTTGCCGAGGCGGTGTTCAGCTCCGCGCTGGCCCGGCTCGATACCAACAAGGCCGACCCGTTCGCGTCCTATCCGCTGGTCCAGACACTAGAAGTGCCGTCGCTGCCACGCGGTCGCTCGGCCCCGTCGCCGATCATCGCCCTCGCCGGTGCCCTTGGCGCCAGTATCTTTGTCCTCTTTGGGTTCCTGCTGCTGTGGCTGCGTCAACCGATCATCCGCAAACTCCTGCCGAACGCCTGATCTCGGTCGCGATACAGTCCACCTGGCTGCTCTGGCTGGTGGGTGGACTGTACATCTCCGGGCCGGTGATCGGCTGGACGCTCGCGCTGATGGCGTGCTGGCTGGCCTATGTCGACGCCAGGGTGAGCGAGCGCTTTGCCCTGTTGCCGATCACGATTTGGCTGTGGCTGCTGGGCATGGCGGCGATGTTGCTGATCCTGTGGGCGGGCCATGCGAACTTCGATCTCGGCACGGGCAAGACGATCAAGTCCTCCATCGGCTGGGCCAAGGGCTGGGCGCTGATCGCGCTCTTCCCGCTGGCCGGCGCGCTGCTGCAGGTGCGCGAGGAAGTCATCTATCGCGCGGTCTGCAAGCTCGGCGCGCAGACGCTGATGCTGCTCCCGCTGTTCCTGCTCGCCCCCTTCATCGGACTGCCCGAGACGCTGTGGGTCTCTCCGCTCAAGGCCGTGGGAGGCCCGGGGCCGGAATATTTCGCGACCACACTCTATACGATCGAGCCGGGCGCCGGCACGCCGCGCTGGCAGTTTTTCGCCCCCTGGTCCCCCGCAGCCGGGATGGTCGCGGTGATTTTCGTCCTGCTCGCCGCGCGCGACAAGCACGTGGGCTGGCGCACCGTGGGCATCATCGCCGGGCTTGTGCTGGCGATCCTCTCGCAGTCGAGACTGGCGCTCGTCGCGCTCGCGGTGATCGCTCCGATCGTGTGGGGCCTCGGGCGGATGGACCGCGCGTGGATGTGGTACCTCGCCGCCCCGGCCATGGTTCTGCTGGGAATCTTCGGCCCTGCGCTGATCGAGATACTCGAAGCGCTGATGAATGATTTCTCTGCCGCGCGAGCCGACTCCAGCCGGGTGCGTGCTGCCCTGGGTCGCATCGCGATCGAACGCTGGCAGGGCGAAGCTTACTGGTTTGGCCACGGGATCGTCGAAAACGGGCCGCATCTGGTCGAATACATGCCTATCGGCAGTCATCACAGCTGGTACGGCCTGCTTTTCGTCAAAGGCCTGACCGGCGCGATCGCGCTGGCGGTGCCGCTGTTCAGCACGCTGCTGGTGCTGGCATGGCGCGCACGCCAGGGCAGCGCCGAGCGGGTCGCACTGTCGATGGTATTTGTTATGGTGCTCTACAGCTTCGGGGAGAACCTGGAGATCCTCGCCTACCTTTACTGGCCCGCTCTGGTTCTGGTGGGCAAGGTGCTCGCCGCCCGCAGCTACGAAGTGCAGCGCGACGGGGCTAGACAGGTTCCAGAGGAAGATGCGGCTCAACCGGCAACCGCACCCTGATCGAATCGCCGATCGCGACTGTCCCGCCAGCGACCTCCACGCTCATGATCCCGGTTTTGCGGATCACCGCACCGTTGGACGTCCGATCGAGTACTGCGGCAAGCAGTCCCTCTTCGAATGCCTCGATCTGCCTGCACGGGTTCCTCAGACCAGTGACTTCCAGCACCGCGCCGGCCCCGATTTCAAGGAGGGTGCCCTTGGGCAAGGCAAGCAGGTCGATCCCCCGGGTGGTGATGTTCTCTCCCAGGTCGCCGGGGTTCACGCAGAAACCTCGGGCAGAAAGCTGCTCCAGCAGTTCGCCATGGATCAGGTGGACCTGACGCAGGTTCCGCTGGGTGGGATCGGCCCGCACGCGCGAGAGGTGTTGGACACGCTCGCCAGCATGAGCATCGCCCCTGACGCCCCGCCCTCGTTCGAGCTCGATCCGCTCGACCGGTTGTTTTGAAAACCTGTGCCCGCCGCTTTGCGATACCGATAACACACGTGGCGATGGAACAGTCGTTTGGGCCATGGCCAAGGAATAAGCCAACGCGAAACAGGCGCAAATAGCTTGGCACGATGCCATGAAAAAGGGCCGCCCCGCTGCGATATGCAGCGGAGCGGCCCCGGCGAGCCCGAAGGGGGAACACGGCTCGCTTCAGGCTGCCTTTTTCAGAAACGGGACAACAACCCTGCCCGCCGTTTCGCTTCCGGCATCTGCGAATACGTCCTTCCAGCCGGCCAGGATCGCCGCCGGCAGCCCTGCTACCCTGCGCCGTCCGGCACGACCCATCGCGTGGAGCGGCAGCTTGCCGAACTGGTCGATCGCCAGCGCGATTTCATCCGGCGTGCGCATCGGTCGGGCGAGGCCAGCGAGGCCGACCTGTTCGGGCAGCCCGTCGACATCGGCGACCAGAATGGGCCGCGCAGCCATCCGCGCCTCGGTCGCGACAAGGCCGAACGCCTCATGGCGCGAGGGCACGATCACGGCATGGCAATCGCCGAGGAATTCGGCCGGGTCGTCGATCCGCCCCCTGAAATGAATGTGGGGATGGTCTCCGGCCGCCTCACGCATTGCGGCCATTTCCGGCCCGTCACCGATCAGCTGGAGATCGATGTCGCCAGGCACGAACAGCCCCACGGCTTCGATCAATGCCGTGAAGTTCTTCACGCTGGCGAAACGGCCGTAAGCAACAAGGCGCAAAGGGCGCTCTCGATCCAGGGGCACTGTCGGCAGCGCGAACAGCTCCTCGCGCCCGCACCACGGGTGGATGACGCGCAGCTTGTCGCTCGGGATGCCGATGTCGTCCGCAAGCCAATCGCGTTGCGCGCGCGAGACGCAGATAATCTCGTCGTACAGCGAGAAAGCCAGCCGCAGCAGTGTCACGAACCTGCGCGGTGCCTTCACATTTTCGCGGACGAACCCCTCTGTGTAGCTGTGCTCCACATGGACGAGGCGAGCATCCCGGTTGCGCATGCGCAGCGACACGAGGAACCCCAGCCGCGCCCACGAGGGCGGCACATGCGTGACCAGAAGATCGGCATCGTACCTTTCGGCCAGCCTGTCCTTGCCGATGGCGACGGTTCGCGACCGGGCATGCTCGGTCAATTCCGGGCGGTCGAACACGGTGAGCGCCCGGGTCACGCCGCCGAAGGCAAAATCGTCGAGCAGATGGACGACGTCGATCATGCTGCGGCCTCCTTCAGATAGCACTTCGAAATCGCGCGGAAGCGTTCAGGGCCAAGCACCTTCGCTGCCACGACTGCACCGGCGGTAGTTACGCTCTTGCCCGGTTCCGCCAAAAGCATGCGCGGTTCGAGGCGGACGGCCTTGCCGAACAGGTCGGCCGCCAGTTCGACATTGCCCAGCTGAATCGCGCGGCGGGCCAGGTAGCGCAACTGATAGGCGCGGGCCGCATCGCCATGCCGCGCCACCAGTTCGGGTGCGTAGAGCGAGGCTTTGTCCAGCATCGCGGTCCAGCTGAGATACTGCTTCACGATGTTGGCCGACAGCGCACCGCCGACGATGCGGTATTCGGTCAGCTCACCCGCAATCCCTTCGAACCGCACGCCATGTGCAGCCGAGAGACGAACCCACAGGTCGATGTCTTCCGACTGGCGGAAATTCTCGTCGAACCAGCATGTGCGCCAGGGTTCTTCCGGATGGGCGAACATCGCGGCGTCGATGGCCGAACGACGCAGCACCGGAGCGCTGCCATTACCGATCGGGTTGCGGCGTAGGATATCTTCAGGGCGAATACCGGTCAGCTTGGGACGCATGGCCAGCGCAAGCTCGTTGCCGACCTTATCGATCATGCGCGAACCCGAAAAGCTGACGCCGATCGACTTGTCGGCTTCGAGATGCACATAGTGCAGGCGCAGCTTTTCCGGGTGCCAGCGATCGTCGGAATCGAGCAGCGCGATGTAGGGCGCACGCGCCTCGGCAATTCCGCTGTTTCGAGCACCGGCGAGGCCCCGGTTGGCCTGGGTGATGATGCGGATGCGCTCGTCATAGAAGCTGTGCACGATTTCCATCGATCCGTCCTGCCCACCGTCGTCGACGATGATCAGTTCGAAATCGGTGAAGGTCTGCGCCAGAACGGACTGGATGGCTTCGGCCACATAGTCTTGAACATTGTAGACGGGCATCACGACGGAAATTTTCGGATTGGTCACTGGTAGTCCCCTTCGAATATCTTGAAATCAGGCGAAAACGCTGGCCCGGACGCCTTGCGGAAGCAGGCTGCTGCCAATCGCGGCGCCGAGCGTCAGACCGCCGCGGCGTGTGTCGGAAAAGAAGGCGCGGTAGTCGGCACGAAGGCCATCGAAGGCCATCTGCCGGGCCAGCCGCGCGGGGCCCCCTGCACGCAGGATGCGGCGAGCGAGGTAGCGGCAGTAGATCGCTTCGCTCCGGCGCATGTCGAAGCGGCCTTCATATTTGGCTGCGAGCTCCCGCCAGCCTGCGAGCATGGCTTCGTAATCGCACGACAGGCCGTCCGGGCTGAGGCGGTAATCCACCAGCCAGTGATCCATGCCGGCTATCTTGCGCCCTTCGTCCACGAAGCGAGCGAGAAACTCCTGGTCTTCGGCATGGTTCATGCCGTCATGGAAGCCGCCCATCGCAAGGAAGGTCTCGCGCTTGATGACGAGGTTCGAGGTGGTGCACACAGGGTTTTCCGACAGGACCGTATCCAGACGAAGCAGATCGTGTCGCACGGTTGAATAGGTCAGCGGATCGGCCAGCGTGCCGTCTGCGCGTTCAGACCGGAAGGCGATCTTGGCGAAGCTCGCCTCCAGTCCTTGATACACGTCGTGCAGGCGATGGTGCTGCAACAGCTTGTTGGTACGCCAGGAATCGTCCGCATCGAGGAATGCAAGCAGTTCACCCCGGGCAAGCTCTGCGCCGAAATTGCGGGTGGCCGAAACGCCTTCCTGGTTCTTCGCGAACAGCCTCACGCGTTCGTCATTGCCTGCGAAAGGCAGCATCTTGCGGATGCTGTCATCGGTCGAGCCGTCGTCGATCAGGATGATCTCGAAGTTCTGGAAAGACTGCGCGCGCACGCTTTGCAGCGTCGTTGCGATCGTGCGTTCGGCATTGTGAACCGGGATAATCACGGAAAAACGGGGGGTGCGCATCAGGCTACTCCTTTTGTCGAACTGGATTGGATGGTTGAGGCAAACAGGTGGGCGATGGCCGCCGGCAACAGCACCAGCGCGAGGCCGGCGGCGTAGGCAGCGCAGGCTACAGCGAGCGAGTGGGTGGACCCGGCGGCCAGCCCCACAAGACCGGTGGCGGTGGCGGCCAGCGCCAGACGTGTTTCCACGAAAGGCCGCTTGCGGGCGCGCAGCCAGGCACCGATCAGCGAACCGGCGTAAAGAGGCAGCGCGGCGAGCGAGAGCAGAGCGATGTAGGGCGCGGCGTCGATCCACTCGGCACCGAACACCAGCGGAACGTAGACCGGTGCCAGCAGCGCCTGTGCGGCGACGACCGGGGCCAGCAGCACCAGGCCCAGCACGAAGGACTGGCGGAACAGGCGCGCGCGGTCCGCATCGCCTGCCTGCTTGCACAGCAGCGGGAAGACCACCGTGTTGCAGGCCGCGACGAAGGACAAGGTGATGCCCAGCCCGGCATTGAAGGCGAAGTAGTACAGGCCCAGCGCTTCGCTTCCCAGCAGCGCACCGATGACCAGCTTGTCGGCATTGATGCGCAGCGCCGCGATCAGTTCGGAGCCGAGAATGGCGGGGCCGTAGGCCGCAAATTCGCGCAGCGGCGCATACCCGGCGGCCGGGTTGGCCGACCATGCGCGGGCGCGGCGGGTCAGGATGGTCCACAAGGGCGCCGTCAGCAGCTTGGGCAGGACGATCGCCCACGCGCTCGGCCACACGACGACCAGCGCCAGCGTCAGGCAATGATCCGCCATGGTCTGCGTCGCGCCGATGCGTGCAGTGGTGGTCAGGCGACCGTCGCGCATCAGCAGGAAGACCTGCACCAGCGCGGGCGGCATGCAGACATAGACGCCAGAGAGCACCGCCAGCATCAGCGCCGCTTCGGAGAGGTTCCAGATCAGGAACAGCGCGGAAGCTACGGCCAGCTGCACGCCCGCGACGGCGAGGCAGACCGCCCAGAACAGGCGCGCTGCGGTGTTGCACAGCGCGGGCAGTTCCTCGTCGGTCGCGGCGATGATGCGCTGGCCGATACCGGCATTGGCGAGCACGCGGATCAGTTCGAACAGCGTCAGCGCGAGCGCCGCCGTGCCGAGCAGTTCGGGCGACGTGCGCCGCGCAATCACGAGGATCGCAAGGATGCGCACGACCCGGGTCGCCGCCTCGGCCGAGCCGTAGGCGACAAGGCCTTTCGCGATCGGCGCGATGCCTGCGGGCAGCCGGGTGGAGATGGTACGTGCGAACATCGAAAGCGGGTCCTCGAATGGGTTCGCCATCCCATTTTCAAGGACCGTGCCAGTGTCGGATTCCCGCCGTTTTCAGGCGGTTTGGGTGCTTGAGGAAGGCAGCAGAGGCCGCAAATTCGCGTTCTGCGAGGGAATTCATCGCAAAATGCGAAACCGAACCTGCGCAACTTGCGAAAATCCGCATCCTGCCAGCTCTCCGGCGACAGGGGGAATTCGCATAAATAATTGATATAGAGCGTTTTTATCCGTTTGGCACGGCAATTGCTCAATCGGGGCCATCCACCAGGAGGAAGCCCCATGAGATATAATCCGACAAGCGAGTTCGCCACCTACGACTTCACCGCGTTCATGCAGAAGATCAACGCGGCCGAGGCGCAGCCGACGGTCGACCTGTTCGGCCAGACCCTGGTTAAAGGCACCCGTCAGGATACGGCCCGCGAGATCGTGTCGCGCGCCGCTCGCGGACAGCGCACCGTGGTCAACTTCGTCAACGCGCATTGCGTCAACACGCTTTATAATGACGCCGGATACCGCCGTGCGCTCGATGTCAGCGACCGCATTCTGCCCGATGGCAGCGGCATGTCGCTGGCCGCACGGATGGCGGGCGTGGAGCTGGGCGAAAACCTCAACGGCACCGATCTGTTTCCGCACATCTGCGAGTTCGCCGAATATAGCGGACAGGCGATTTTCCTTCTCGGCGGCGATCATGGCGTGGCCGACGGTGCCGCAGCATGGGCCGCGCGCAGTTTTCCGCGCATCGATATTGCCGGCACCTGGCACGGTTATTTCGATGCCGAGCAGGAGCACGCCCTGATCGAGCGGATCAACCGCTCGGGTGCCTCGATCCTGTTCGTCGGGTTCGGCGTGCCGCTGCAGGAAAAGTGGATTGCCCGGAACCGCCATCGGATCGACGTGCCTGTGATCCTCGGCGTCGGCGGCCTGTTCGATTACTACTCGGGCCGCATCCCTCGCGCGCCCAGAGCAATTCGCGCCATCGGCTGCGAATGGGCGTGGCGCCTGGCAATGGAGCCGCGTCGCCTGGCCAATCGCTATATCGTCGGCAACGCGGTCTTCATGGCGCATGCGGCGCGCCACGCGCTGGAACGTCGCGGTGCGCTGGAGAAAACATCTGCCGCCATCAAGCGTGCCACCGACATGGTAATCGCCACGATGGCGCTGGTCGCTCTGTGTCCGATCTTCCTCGCCGTCGCGCTGGCGATCAGGCTCGAGGATCGCGGCCCGGTGTTCTTCCGCCAGACCCGCATCGGCGAGCGTGGACGCAATTTCAGCATGATCAAGTTCCGCTCGATGTACACCGATGCCGAAGCGAGACGCGCGGCGCTGCTCGCCCACTCGGAGCGCGACGGAACCTGCTTCAAGATGAAGAACGATCCGCGCATCACCAAGGTCGGGCGCTTCATCCGTCGGACCTCGATCGACGAATTGCCGCAGCTCATCAACGTGCTGACGGGCGAGATGTCGCTGGTCGGCCCGCGTCCTGCCCTCCCCTCGGAGGTCGCAACCTATGCCGGGCAGAGCTGGCGTCGGCTGGGCGGCAAGCCGGGCATTACCTGCATCTGGCAGGTCAGCGGACGTGCCGAGATCCCGTTCAAGCGTCAGGTGGCCATGGATTGCGCCTATCTGCGTCGGCGCGGCCTGCTGACCGATCTTTCGCTGCTGCTGCGCACGGTTCCGGCCGTCGCCACCGGTCGTGGCGCTTACTGAGCCTGCGCGACACGCTCACCATACAGGTCGTCGCAAGCCGCCAGGCTTGCGGCGATCGTATCCCGCAGAGGGGTGACCATGCTTTCCCGCTGATCGACCGGCGCGCTGCGGATCTCGGCCAGCTGATCCACCATCGCGACAGCGCCCACGTTCAGGCAGATACCCTTGAGACTGTGGGCAAGCCTGTCCGTACCTTCATCGTCGCCGGCAAGGATTGCACTGGCCAGTGCTTCACCATTCTTTCCGAGATCCTTGCGGAACGCGTCGAGCATCTTTTGACGAAAGGAAGGGGGCAGGACCAGGAATGCTTCGAGGAAAACCTCGATATCGAACAGCACCGCTTCCCCGGATTGCGCGTTGTCGGCTGACAGAGCCGCACGCAAGGCGGCATCGAGTGCGTCGCGCCTGATCGGTTTGACGAGGCATTTCGACATGCCCGCAGTCAGCAGGCTCTCTCTTTCGGCCTGCAGGCTGTGCGCACTGATGCCGATGATCGGCACGCGGGCTTCGGGGCCGGGCAGGGCCCGGATGGCCACGGTCGCCTCTTCGCCCGTCATGATCGGCATCATCACATCCATCAGCACCGCGTCGAAGCCTCCCTTGCGCACGGCTTCGACCGCATCGCGACCATTAGTAACCGTAGTGACCTCTCCACCCAGCATTTCGACCAGCTGGGTTATGACGAATGCGTTGCTCTCGGTATCCTCGGCCAGCAGGATCTTCGGGGCTTTGCCATCTGCCGTACGGATCGGGGTGAAGTCGCCGTTCGGAACGCCGGCGGGCACCGGCCGGTCTTCACGTTGCCTAGTGCCAGTCTCATCCGCAGTCGTAATAAGCTGATCGGCAATCGCCGCCAGATTGTCCGCCGCGTCCAGGCCCCTGTTGGCGAGTTCGTCACCCGGATAGCGCCGGACCAGCAGCTCCATCGCGCCGATCAGCCCGCCCATCGGGGTGCGGATACGGTGGGCCATTTCGGAGATGAAGCGGTTTCTCTTCTCCAGCGCCCTGCCCGTCTCGGCCTGCGCCTTGCGAAGTGCGTCCGCAAGCCGGTCCAGCTCCTTCACGCGGCGCTCCGCCCGCAGCTGCAAGGCGCGGACACGGCGGGCATTGGTGCGGCTTTCGGTGACGTCGCGCGCGGTGGCGAACACGACATACTGACCGTCGACCGGCGTGCTCTCGCGCCGCACGTGCCAATCGAGCCAGCGCACCTCTCCGTCGGGCCGAAGAATGCGATGCTGGAAGGTGTGATCCTCGTCCGGCTCAAGCGAGGCGAAGGCGTTGCGTGCGACGCTTGTAAAACGCTGTCGGTCGAGCGGATGGATCGCCTCGCCCAGCCGCTTCTTGCTGATGATCGTACCTTCAGGATAGCCCAGAAGTACGGCGAAGTTCTCGGAGGCCGTGAAATGGCGACCATGCTCGACGTAGATGGTCGCCAGCTCGGCAAGACGCTGCGCACTCAAGAGCTTCTGGTTCTCGATATCAAGCCGCTCGACAAGTTCGCCTTCGCGCTGGCGCAAATCCTTGTTCGCACGGTCGAGCTCACGCATGCGGTTGTCGAGCATCGCTTCCGCGTCTTCGAGCGCCCTCTCCGCGCGTGCGAGGCGGCGTGACAGCAGCTCTATCTGCGCTTCGGGTGGAAGATCAGCCCAGTCGCTGACCATCTGCAATCTCCGTCTCTCAATCGCGGTGCCACCGCCAGTTTCGTGAGCGTCTCGTAAATACTAACCGCTTGCGGTTTATAGAGCTGTCCAAGATGGATGATAAATCCTCAAATGTCAGAGCCGGTCCGAACTGGCTGCGAATTTCGAGAATATCGATCAATCTGGCATTTCGTCTGATCGCGGTGAAGCCACGCCAGCGTCACTAAACAATCTGGTCGGAGGTTCGCTCGATTTCCACTTGGCGAAAGCTTGCTGCGCCGTTCGAACTGCCGCGCTCACGTCTTCCTCTTCGGCATCGAGTAAGGCCTGTTCCTGAATCCGCGCCTCCTCGCCGAGCTCTGCCTCGCCGAACATTCCGGCGGTCCCAGCCAGTTTATGCAACATCTGCGCCACCGCTTCGACTTCGCCCCGGTCGAGCGGGTTGTTCGCATCCAGTTGATCGAGCGCCTCGAACGTCGTCTCGCGCCGCTCGGCATAACTCTTCAGCAGCGCTTGTTCCGGATTGTGCGGAGCCTTCTGCTCCGAACGGGACGCTGCCCCATGGAAGAGATGCCTTGGCAGCCATTCCTTGATTGCAGCTTTCAGGCTGCGCATGCGGATCGGCTTCGCCAGATGTCCCTGCATCCCCGCCGCAAGGCAACGTTCGACGTCATCGCTATAGGCGTTGGCAGTCTGCGCCAGGATCGGCAATTCATCCGGGGTAATGCCGGCGTCACGCAATGTCCGCGTGGCCTCCAGACCATCCATGATGGGCATCTGAACGTCCATCAATATCAGGTCGTAAGGTTTGTCGGCTGCTTGTGCATCGGTGACCAGGCGCACCACTTCCTCGCCATTCTCGGCAATATCGACGGCCAATCCGATACGGCTGGCCATCGAGATGATGAGCGCCTGATTGATGTCATGGTCTTCGGCGACCAGGATGCGGGGCGGCCTGGCGAAAGTGAGTGCGCGTTCGCTGCGCGGCGTCCTGGCCGACTCGATCCGGTCGCCATTCGCCCTCAAAAGAGGCAGCCGCAGGGTAAAGACCGAGCCATGGCCTAGTTCGCTACTGACCAGCAATTCGCCGTCCATCATCTTCGCGAGCTCGTTGCTGATCGTCAGGCCAAGGCCGGTGCCTCCATATATGCGAGCGGTGGATTCATCGGCCTGGCTGAACTCACGGAAAATGGCGTCGAGCCGGTCCGCCGGTATGCCGATCCCCGAATCCTCCACTGCAATACAGAGCGTTTCCTGATCCTCCGGCCCACGCTCAATCGAGACGCGGCAGTTTACTATGCCCTTGGCCGTGAACTTGATCGCGTTGCCGACCAGATTGGTCAGAATCTGCCGCAGCCGCAGTGGATCGGCCATCACACGCGAGGGGACATCCTCATCAATGAGGAGTTCGAACTTGAGCCCCTTCTGGCGGGCGGTCGGCTCCAGGAGCCTCATGCAAGATTGCAGCTTGTGGCGCAGGTCGATCGGCTCCCGGACGATCGTCATCTGGCCCGCATCGATCTTGGAAACATCGAGAATGTCGTTGAGAATCTGCATCATCGCCCGGCCCGAATCCGCGATGAGCTGCGCATTCTCCCGTTGTTCGGGCGACAGCTCCCCGGCGAGCAGCAATTCGGTAAAGCCGACCACGCCATTCATCGGCGTCCGGATTTCATGGCTCATATTGGCCAGGAAAGTAGCTTTGGCAGCCGCGGCAGTCTCTGCATTCTGGCGGGCAGCGACCAGGTCCAGCTCCATCTTCTTGCGGTCGCCAATGTCCCGGATAGATACCGAAACCTCTTTTGCCTGATCGCTTTGCTGGTCTTTCACCAGACCCGCATTGGCTTCCAGCCAGCGATAGTCGTCGTCGTTGGTCGATCGCCACCTATAGGCAGCGACAATCTGCTTGATCCGCCCGGAACGCAGATCGTCGAACAGGGACCTCATGCGGTCCTGGTCTTCCGGGTGGAAGCCATCGAGTGCATTCGTGCCGATCAGGTGCTCGCTCGGCACGCCCAGCACGTCTTTTGCCGAGGGCGATGCGTAGAGACACGTCCCATCCAGCGCGACGCGGAATACCGCATCGGTGGCATTCTCTGCCAGGATGGCCAGCTGCTTGTCCCGGTCGGCGATCTCCTTCTCGAAGCGCTTGCGGTCGGTGACGTCGATGACCACACCGATATATCCGCGCACGTTTCCATCATCGTCGAATTCGGGCTGCGCGACGGCATCGACCCAGACGATCGAACCGTCCAGATGCAGCCAGCGAAACTCGCCCCGGTATGGTTCGCCTCGATCCACGGCTGCAGCCCAGCGCTGGAGCAAGCCGTCCAGATCGTCGTAGTGGACGGCCCTGCTCCAGCCCGTGCCCATCGCTTCTGCCTCTGTCAGGCCGGCCATCTCGCACCATGCGGGATTGACGTAGTAGCAGGCTCCCTCGCTGTCCGTGCGGAAAATACCTGCTGGCGAAAAGCTCGCCAGCGATTGGAAACGCCGTTCGCTTTCCTTCAGCGCATCCGTCGCCAGCTTCTGTTCGGTGATATCGATCGCAACGCCGATGAAGCCCTGCATTTCGCCATCGTCGCCGATCCGGGGGGCGGCGATCAGGTCCACCCATGAGACAACATCATCGGGCTTCAAGAACTGTAGCTTGCAGCGCCACTCCGTACCGGCCTGCACGGCATCGAGCCATTCCCGCTTTACGTCATCTCTCAGGTCGGAATGCACCGCATCGAGCCAGCCTGCACCCAATGCGTGCGAGGCGCCCAGCCCGGTTTGCTTGAGCCACGCTTCGTTGACATAGGTGCAGAACCCATAGGCATCCGTTCGGAATATGCCTGCGGGGGAGAGACCTGCAAGATCGCCGAACCGCCGCTCGCTTTCCTCGAGCGCGGCCACAGTCTCCTCAAGCTCGCGGGTGCGCTGCTTGACCAGCCTCCCAATATAGGCTTCGCGGCGCGAGCCACTGAACAGCAACACCGCAAAAATGAGCGTAAGCAGCAGGCCCCCAATCAGTACGAGACTGGCCTCACGCGTCACCACGCCGCGCTCGAACGCTGGAGTGCTGGTCCACACCACCGTCCAGGTCTGTTCCATTACCTTGAACGTGCGTTGGACGGTAAAAGCGGACGCCCCATCGCCTGCGGGTGCTTCGGAGCTGCTGAAAATCAGCTCTTCGGGATCGGGCCGCGCGCCATCGTAGACGGCGATGTCGAACAGCTTTCCCTGACTTGGCGTAAGGTCGGACATGAAACGCGGGCCGACGAAGGGTGCGTAGATCCACCCATCGAAAGCCGAGCGGCGCTCTTCGACCGTATCTGTCGGCAAACCCGGCCTATACAAAGGCCGCAGCAGCAGAAATCCGGGGCTCTCCGTCTCGTCCTGCACGAGGAGGATGCGCCTCGTGATCGTCGCCTTGCCCGTATCGCGCGCCTTGCTTGCCGCAGCTCGGCGATTATCCTCGAACGCAATGTCGAGGCCGATGGCCTGAATGTTGTCCGCTTGCGGTTCGATCGCGACAATGACGAACCTCTCGTCACGATCGGTCAGCGGATGAATCTCGAGATCATCCCGTCCTCTGGCGGCCAGGCTATCGAGAAATGCCTGCTCCTCACCCGCGCGTACCGGCTCGATGAAACCGATACCGCTGATGCCGGGAAGAGTTCGCGAAAGGTCGAGAACCGAGGCGTAGACACGCCATTGCTCCGGTGTGACCTCATCGGATGCCTCGAAAAGTGCAGCGCCTCCATCCAGCGCCTGACGATAGGATTGCAGCCGATGGTCGAGCGCCTGCCGGCTATCTGCCGCAAGCGATTCGAACGACGCCTGGCTGCGTTCGTAGGCCGCCTCCATGTTCAGACGCCACGCGGCCAAGGTCGCGAACAACAGCACCAGAATGGCGATAAAAGCCACGGTCGAGAATGGCGCGAGCCTCTGCCCCCGCCAATGGATCGCGCCACGACTCCAGGGTGCGAGGAACAGAAGCGGGACGACAATCAGAACGCCGCCCATGTCGCCGCCCCACCAGCGCAGCCAGAAGTTGATCAGGTTGCTCTGCGCCACGACGCCGCTCGCGAAGAGCGTCGCCGTTCCGACGGTGGCGCCGACAAGACAGGTGAACGGGCCGACCAACAGGAGAAGCCGCCCGAGTTCTCGCGGCCCCTCCAGCTTGAGCGGGAAACCCGCGCGGCTCCTTATCCAGTAAGCCCCCAGAAGGGCCTGCAGGGTCGACCCGGTCGCGATCAAAGTGGCATCAAGCGCCACGGTCACATCGGCTTGAAGCTCGCCCGAACCAGCCGCGAGTGCATTGACGCACCACGCGCCCAAAAACACGCCCGGCCAGACACGGTAGCCCAGAGCAGTGATAGCCGCGATGGAGAGCCCCGCTGCCGGCCAGATGAGCGAAGCAAAGCCGGGCGGCGGTGCCAGCTGCTGGCCGATCCAGCCGAGCAGGGCATATCC
>Ga0114909_1001070_pt1 | contig 16508 bp, 20 predicted proteins | sample MalvireepMed_906_FD_87290 | JGI IMG/M metagenome (GOLD analysis project Ga0114909, IMG submission 87290) | Marine viral communities from the Global Malaspina Expedition - Malaspina viral metaG DeepMed_906 | ecosystem: Environmental > Aquatic > Marine > Oceanic | place: Mediterranean Sea...
CACGTTCAAATCGCCGGAAACCAAATGCCCGAACTTCCCGAGGTCGAGACCACCGTACGCGGGCTCGCCCTTCATCTGGAAAACCGCACCATCACCGCCGCGCGCACCGCCCGGCCCGACATGCGCAGGCCCTTTCCCGACGGGCTGGGGCAGGCGCTGGTCGGCGCGCGGGTGACCTCACTGGGGCGGCGCGCCAAGTTCGGCCTGATCCATACCGACCGCGACCAGACGCTGATCTTCCATCTGGGAATGAGCGGGCGCTGGCGGATCGATCCCGAACAGCCCGACCGGCACGACCACCTGCTGATCGAAACCGAATCGAATCGATTCGCGCTCAACGATCCACGGCGATTCGGCTGGGTCGATCTGGTCGATACTGCTGCGCTCGACGCGTGGCCCAGCTTCGTCACCATGGGCCCCGAACCGCTCGGCCCCGATCTTACCGCCGCCCATCTGCGCGCCGCGTTGGCGGGCCGCAGGCAGGCGATCAAGCTTCTGTTGCTCGACCAGCGAATCGTCGCAGGCCTCGGCAATATCTACGTGTGCGAGGCGCTGTGGCGCGCACGGATCAGCCCGAAGCGTGCAGGTGGCCGCGTCTCGCTCGCGGCGCTGGAACGGCTGGTTACGGCGATTCGCGAGGTGCTGGAGCAATCGATTCGCGATGGCGGATCGACCTTGCGCGATTATGCCCGGCCCGATGGCGAGCTGGGCTATTTCTCGACCCGGTTCGACGTCTATGGCCGCACCGGCGAATCGTGCCGACGCGAGGATGGCGGCCGCATCGCCCGGATCGAACAGGGCGGTCGCAGCACCTGGTATTGCCCGGTCTGCCAGAGGTAGGCTTTCGGCCAATTTCCTTGACGAGCCGGACACCGCGCCCTATGTGCGCGCCCTTCCGGCGAGCAATCGCCGCTTCCAGGCATTGATTTTAAAAGCAGTTGGCTGCGCGCTTCGCGGCCAGAGACAAGGACGACCATGGCCAATACGCCGCAAGCCCGCAAACGCATCCGTCGCAACGAGCGTCGCGCCGAAATCAACGGTGCGCGTATGAGCCGCATCCGCACCTTCCTGAAGAAGGTCGAAAGCGCCATCGAAGGCGGCGACAAGGAAACCGCCCAGACCGCCCTTCGCGCTGCTCAGCCCGAGCTGGCGCGCGGCGTTGCCCGCGGCGTTCTCCACAAGAACACCGCCTCGCGCAAGATGAGCCGGCTTTCCAAGCGGGTTGCCGCTCTCTAAGCTGCTTTCAGATCACAATCTGACCGCGTTTTCGGGGTCGTCGCCGTGTGCGACGGCCCCTTTTGGTTTTGTCTTAAAACCGACGCACAGGCTTCGCGATTCGGCCTAGGAATCCCGCCGATTCGAAGGGTCTGACGGGGCGAAAGAATAGCGTTTACAGCGCCTTAAACGGAAGGCTGCGGCTCACACCACTGTCAATTTCTTTATTTCAAATTCGCTACCATTTCGCGCTTGCCCATCGGCCCCCAGACCTGTCTATTGATCGTCACCGCCGGGGAGGGACACCGCGGCTGGGACTAAATCGAAGATGGCCGGTGGGGGGCCTCAACACTGCTCGCGATGACACGCGATTCCGGTGAAGGGGGCGCTGTATCCATCGAATGTAAACAGGGAACCCCGGAGGCGACACGCGCTTCCGGAAGCGGAGGTCTATTAGCAAGTCATGGCACGTATTCCCGATACGAACGGTGCCGCGCGCAAGCGGGCCAAAGGCGAAGGCGAAGACATGGAGCGCGTGGCGCTGGCCGCGGACTGGGACGATATCAGCACCGGCCTGCGCAAGGATCTTGGCCATCAGCTGCACAGCCAGTGGATCAAGCCGATCCAGCTGGGCGAGTTCGACTCCGAAACCGGCACGCTGGCGCTGTACCTGCCGTCGGAGTTCGCCGCCGAGTGGGTCCGCAAGCATTTCGCCGACCGCCTCTCGCTCGCGTGGAAGATCATGCGTTCCGAGATCAAGACCGTCGCGATCGAGGTGCACCCCAGTCGCAAGCGGATGGCCGATATCTCGCTGGGCGATTCGCGTCGCCCGGCCAATGACGGGCCCGAACTGCGCGTGGTGTCCGATGGCGGCTTCGGCGATCCGGGCTTCAGCAGCGTCGGCCTCGACGCTTCGCTGACCTTCGCCGCCTTCGTTACCGGCGATGCCAACGTGCTCGCGCGCAATGCAGCGCAGCGCATGGCCGCCAACGAGAAGCCGCAGTTCTCGCCGCTCTACATCAAGGCCGCGACAGGTCAGGGCAAGACGCACCTGCTGCACGCGATCGGCCACCAGTTCCTCAGCCAGCACCCGCGTGCGCGGATCTTCTACTGTTCGGCAGAGCGCTTCATGGTCGAGTTCGTCCAGGCGCTGAAGCAGAACCGGATGATCGAATTCAAGACGCGCCTGCGCGGGTTCGACCTGCTGCTGGTTGACGATCTGCAGTTCATCATCGGCAAGGCGAGCGCTCAGGAAGAGCTGCTCTATACGATCGATCACCTGCTGTCGGAGGGCAAGCGACTGGTCTTTGCCGCCGACCGCGCGCCGCAGGCCCTCGATTCGGTCGAACCGCGCCTGCTCAGCCGCCTGTCGATGGGTCTGGTCGCGGACATCCAGCCCGCCGATCTGGAACTGCGCCGTTCGATCCTCGAATCGAAGCTGACCCGGTTTGCGCCGCTCAGCGTGCCTGACGATGTGGTCGACTTCCTCGCCCGCACGATCACCCGCAACGTGCGCGAGCTGGTCGGCGGTCTCAACAAGCTGATCGCCTATGCCCAGCTGACCGGTCAGCCGGTCTCGCTGCAACTGGCCGAGGAACAGCTGACCGATATCCTGTCGGCCAATCGCCGCCGGATCACGATCGACGAGATCCAGCGCACCGTGTGCCAGTTCTACCGGATCGACCGCAGCGAGATGAGCAGCAAGCGCCGCACCCGCGCGGTGGTCCGTCCGCGGCAGGTCGCGATGTACCTGTCCAAGGTGCTGACCCCGCGCAGCTATCCCGAAATCGGGCGCAAGTTCGGCGGGCGCGACCACTCGACGGTGATCCACGCGGTCAAGCTGATCGAGGACCTGCGCACCCGCGATGCCGACATGGACGGTGACGTGCGCAGCCTGCTGCGCCAGCTCGAAAGCTGATCGAGCCACCCACAGCCGGCTCACAGCCGACCCACTGCCGATCGACAGATTCCGCACCGATTGTCGACAGCCCCATCCACAGGTCTGTCGACAGGTCGGCCACAGGCTGCCAACAGCGTGTCCATGGCCGATCCCCAGCCTTGTCCACAGCGAGTCGACTTGCCCGCCACGCTTGGCGCCGCGCTGCTGCGGGGCTTGCGCAGCACCTGCCCGCGCTGCGGCGAGGGGCGGCTGTTTCGCAAGTGGATCAAGCCGGTCGATGCCTGCCCGCATTGCGCGCAGGACTGGTCGGTCCAGCAGGCGGATGATTTCCCCGCCTATATCGGCATCTTCGTGGTCGGGCATCTGCTCGCACCGGTCGTGATCGCGATGATCGGGACCTACGACATGTCGCCGATCCTGACGCTGGCGATCATCCTGCCGGTCGCGGTGGCGATGCTGCTGGCGATGCTCCAGCCGGTAAAGGGCGGCGTGATCGCATTCCTGTGGTGGTTCGGCATCGGCAGCTTCGTGCAGGAGCGGCGCGACGAGGATTCCGACAAACCGTGACCATCGCACCCGAACGGCTGGAGCGTTTTGCGCGCCATATCGTGCTGCCCGAAGTGGGCGGCGCGGGGCAGGCCGCGCTGGCGGACATGCATGTCGCACTGATCGGCCTCGGCGGAATCGGCAGCCCGGCGCTGCAATATCTCGCGGGCGCAGGCGTGGGCCGCTTCACGCTGGTCGATTCGGGCGATGTCGAGCTCTCCAACCTCCAGCGCCAGACGATTTACACCACCCGCGACATCGGCCATGCCAAGGCGGTCGCCGCACGCCGCTGGCTCGCCAATTTCGACAATGGCCTGACCGCCGATGTGCGCGACGACCGGATCGATTCGGCCAATGCGGCCGCATTGATCGAGGATGCGGATCTGGTGCTCGACGGGACCGACAACTTCGCCACCCGCCTCGCCGTGTCGGACGCGTGCGTTGCGGCGCGGGTGCCGCTGCTCTCTGCTGCGGTGGGCCGCTTCCAGGGCCAGGTCGGCGCGTTCGCCGGTCACCTACCCGAACACGCCTGCTATCGCTGCTTCGTCGGCGATGCCTTCGATGCCGAGGATTGCGACACCTGCGCCGAAGACGGCGTGCTGGGCGCGATGGTCGGCTGGGTCGGCAGCTTCGCGGCCATGCAGGCGATCCGCGTGCTGCTGTGCGGGGTGAGCGCGCTGGGCGATCCGCAATGGGGCACGCTGCATCTGATGGAGGGGCTCAGCCCCGCGATGCGCAGTTTTCAGATTGCGAAAGATCCGGCGTGCAAAGGGTGCGGCTCAGCCGCCTAGCAGCTCGTCCACCCACGCGGGTACGAGTTCTCCCGCCCTGCCCTGACGCGATTCGTCGAACCAGTGCGAGCCTTCGCTGCGTTCGAGATTGAGCTCCAGCGTGCGCGCGCCGTAGGCCGCAGCCTCCTGCACGAAACCTGCCGCAGGATAGACCGCGCCGCTGGTCCCGATCGAGACGAACAGGTCCGCACCGGCCAGCGCGGCATAAATCCGCTCCATCTCGTAGGGCATCTCGCCGAACCACACGATGTCGGGCCGCAGCGCGGGCGCGCCGCACGCCTCGCAGAGCGGCGCATTGCTCAGGGGACCGTGCCACTCCATGCGCGCAAGGCAGGCCGTGCACAGCGCGCTGCGCAGCCGACCGTGCATGTGAAGCACGCTCTTCGCGCCCCCGCGCTCGTGCAGGTCGTCGACGTTCTGGGTGACGATCAGCAGGCTGTGCGATTCGTCTCGAGGCCATTCGGACTCGAGCCGGGCGAGTGCGCGGTGCGCCGCATTGGGCTCCACCGTGTCGAGCGCCGCGCGGCGCGCATCGTAGAACCCCTGCACCAGCGCCGGGTCGCGCGCGAACGCCTCCGGCGTTGCGACATCCTCTATCCGGTGCTTCTCCCACAGCCCGCCCGCATCGCGGAACGTGTCGATCCCGCTTTCTGCGGAAATTCCTGCGCCGGTCAGGATGACGATGTTGCGAATGTCTGCCATGCACCCATCAAACACCGGCAAGGCGCGAGGGCAATGGCAGCAATCGGAATCATCGGGCGCGACGGGCGCATGGGGCAGGCAATCGCTGCGGCTATCGAGAGCGGCGAACACACGCTGGCAGGCGCGGTCGACAAGGGCGAGGATGTCGCCGGCCTCGCCGATCGGAGCGAGGTGCTGATCGACTTCTCCGCTCCGCAGGCGCTCGAAAGCAATCTGCACGCCGCCGTCGGCGCAGGCGTTCCGCTGCTGATCGGCACCACCGGGCTGGAAGAACATCACCACACCGCGATAGACAACGCCGCGCGCGCGGTCGCGGTGCTGCAGACGGGCAATACCTCGCTCGGCGTGACCATGCTCGCGCGGCTGGTGCGCGAAGCGGCAGGGGCGCTGGCGCAGGGCTGGGATGTCGAGATCGTCGAGATGCACCACCGTGCAAAGGTGGATGCACCGTCTGGCACCGCGCTGCTGCTGGGCGAAGCGGCGGCAAGCGGACGCGGGATCGACCTCACGCAGAATTCCGAGCGCGGCCGCGACGGGCACACCGGCGCACGCGGCGATGGCGCGATCGGCTTTGCAAGCCTGCGCGGCGGCACGGTCGCTGGCGAGCACTCGGTAATCCTGGCGGGCGAGAACGAGCGCATCGTGCTCAGCCACGTGGCCGAGGACCGCACGCTGTTCGCCCGCGGCGCACTGACCGGCGCGGATTGGCTGATCGGCAAGCCCCCCGGGCGCTATTCGATGGAAGACGTGCTGGGAATCTGATCGGGCATGACCAAGGACCAGATCTTCGAATTCTTTAGCAGGCTGGCGGAGGGCAATCCCTCACCCGAGACCGAGCTGGAATACGGCAACCCGTATCAGCTGCTGGTCGCAGTGACGCTGAGCGCGCAGGCGACCGATGTTGGGGTCAACAAGGCGACCCGTGCGCTGTTCGCGGACGTAAAGACACCGCAGCAGATGCTCGATCTGGGCGAGGATGGGCTCAAGGAGCACATCAAGACGATCGGGCTGTTCAACTCCAAGGCGAAGAACGTGATCGCGATGGCGCGACTGCTGGTCGACGAGCATGGCGGCGAGGTTCCGCAGACGCGTGAGGAACTCGTCACGCTGCCCGGTGTCGGTCGCAAGACCGCCAATGTCGTGCTCAACTGCGCCTTCGGGCAAGAAACCTTCGCGGTCGACACGCACATCTTCCGCGTCGGCAACCGCACCGGCCTCGCCAAAGGCAAGACGCCCGAGGCGGTCGAGGCGAAGCTGGAAAAGCGCGTCCCCGGTCCATTTCGGCTTCACGCACACCACTGGCTGATCCTGCACGGCCGCTACGTGTGCAAGGCGCGCACGCCCGAATGCTGGCGATGCGAGGTTTCCGATCTGTGCAGCTACCGCAAGAAGGTGGTAGAACCGCCCAAGGCGCGGCGCTGATTCTCGCCGCGCGCAGGTCGCAGCGGAGAACCCCCATGATGAAACTTGCAGCAGCCCCCCTTGCCGGAATGATCGCGCTGTGCGCCTGTGCGCCGGTCGACCAGCCGGACACTGTGCCTGCCGAGGTCAAGCCTGCGGTGCAGGTCACCGGCGCGGCGAAGAGCTGCATTTCCGCCTCGCTCGTACGTAACACAAAGGTGCGCGGCGACGGGGTGATCGATTTCGAGCTCGACGACGGCAAGATCTATCGCAACGCACTGTCGCAAGGCTGCCCCGCGCTGCGCCGCGGCGATGCCATCGCCTACGATGTGCGCGGCGGCAACCTGTGCAGCGGGGAGATCGTCTTCGAGCTCAACAATATCGGCGGCCAGCTCTCGCGCGGTGCCGCCTGCGGCCTCGGCGAGTTCGTGCCGGTCGAATATGCCGACACGGTCAGCGATGCGCCGGCAACGATGGACAACTAGCCCACGCTAGACGTCGTCCGCGCTGGCGAGCTCGGCCTTGTCGATCTCGCCCAGCATGGTCGCCGTGGCCACCGTCACCGTGGCATCGCCGGTGACGTTGGTCGCGGTGCGCATCATGTCCATGATCCGGTCGACGCCCGCAACGAAGGCAATGGTTTCCAGCGGCACGCCAACGGCGGTGAAGATCGCGCCCATCATTACCAGCCCGCCGCCGGGGATCCCCGCCGCGCCGATCGAGCCCACGGTCGCGAGCAGGGCGATCATCCCGTAATCGCCCCAGCTCAGATCGACCCCGAAGATCTGCGCGCCGAACAGCGTCGCAAGACCGAGGTACATCGCCGTTCCGTCCATATTGATGGTCGAGCCGAGCGAGACGATGAAGCTGGAAGTGGGGCGGCTGACACCGAGGTTGCGCTGGGTGCAGCGCAGCGTCACCGGCAGCGTCGCGCTGGAGGAAGCGGTCGAATAGGCCACTGCGATCGCATCGATCATTCCCCGAAAGAAGCCGATCACCGACACGCGCGACAGCAACAGGATGGCGACGTACATGATCGCAATGATCAGCAGGCACCCGGCATAGTTGAGCGCGACCAGCTTGCCGAGCGCAGCGACGGCATCAAGGCCGAGCGTGCCGACCACCCAGGCGATCAGCGCGAAAACGCCGAAAGGCGTGAGTTCCATGATCACCATCGTGATCTTCTGGAAGATCACCGCGCCCGCATCGAAGGCACCGGCGACTGCCGCCACCGCACCTCTTGTCGCGCCCGGCGCCTCGGGGTTTTCCTTATCCTCTTCCCGCTTGGCGAGCAGGATGCCGATGCCGACCAGCAGGGAGAAAACGATCAGCGGCAGCACGTTGACGTCCGCCATCACCTTCACCGGACTGACCGGGATCATCGAGCGGACCATTTCGCGCCAGTCGAAGGGCGCAGGCTCGGGCACCGCACCCATCTCGATCCCGCTCGTGTCGAGGCCGATGCCGGGCGCAAAGAAGGTCCCCAGCCCCAGGCCCAGCCAAACCGCGATCTGGCCGGTAACCACGAACAGGAGGATTGCGCGCCAGCCGACGCTGCCCAGCTTGCCGAGATCGCCAATCGCGGTCACCCCCGACACCAGGCTGAGGAAGATCAGCGGGACGATCAGCATCTTGATGAAGTCGATGAAGACATCGCCGACGATCTTGATGCTCTCGGCATCCTCGCCCCAGAAATACCCAACGATCGCGCCCAGTATCAGCGCGAGCAGCACGCGCGCCCACAGCGGTGTGGCGAACCAGGCCTTGAACATTCACTTCCCCCTAGAATCTCTAGCCGCCTCTAGTGCCGTTGCCGGAGGAAGACGGCAAGCCTTGCGCGTTCAGCTCTCCAATGCGGCGCGTGCAACCCGCGCATAAATCCGCGCAAGGACGGCAAGGTCCGCCACCGCGACCGCTTCGTCCGTCTTGTGCATGGTCGCGTTGACCAGCCCGAACTCGATCACCGGGCAGACGCTGCGCAGGAACCGGGCGTCCGACGTCCCCCCGCTGGTGGAGGCTTCGGGCACCACGCCCGTCTCCGCCTCCACCGCAGCGGCGATCATGCCGGAAAACTCGCCCGGCGGGGTCAGGAACGGCTCGCCCGAGATCACGGGCCGCACATCGACCTGATGCCGGGCGCAGATCGTGGTGACTTTCTCGCTCAGCGAGGCACCCGAGTGCAGGTCGTTGAAGCGGATGGACAGCCGCGCCCGCGCCTCGCCGGGAATGACGTTGTGCGCCGGATTGCCGACTTCGATATCGGTGATCTCCAGATTGCTGGGCTGGAACCAGTCGGTGCCCTCGTCCAGCTCGAGCGCTTCCAGTTCCGCCATCGCGGCGACGAGGCGCGGGATCGGGTTGTCGGCCAGATGCGGATAGGCGACGTGGCCCTGCGTGCCCTTGGCGCTAAGCCACATGTTGACCGAGCCCCGGCGGCCGATCTTCATCATGTCGCCCAGCCGGTTCACGCTGGTGGGCTCGCCGACGAGGCACAGGTCTGGCGCGTGGTCGTTCGCGTGCATGAAGTCGATCAGCGCACGGGTGCCGTGGAGCGCGGGCCCTTCCTCGTCCCCGGTGATGATGAAGCTGATCGTCCCGGCATCGGCGGGCACTTCGGCAACGGCGGCGACCATGCAGGCGATCGCGCCCTTCATGTCGACCGCGCCGCGCCCGTAGAGCAGGTCGCCCCTGATTTCGGGCTCGAATGCTCCGCTTTCCCAGCCCTCTCCGGGCGGGACCACATCGAGGTGCCCGGCGAAGGCGAAGTGCTTGGGGCCAACGCCGGTGCGAATGGCGAAGAGGTTTTCGACCGGGGCCTCGTCCGACCCGGCGGGACCGCTGCCGCGCGTGAAGCGATGGACGGTGAAGCCGAGCGGCTCCAGCATCGCCTGCATCTCATCGAACACCGCGCCGGTTGCCGGGGTGACGCTGGGTGCGGCGATCAGCCGCTTGGCGAGGTCGAGAACATCAGTCATGTCTTGCGCGCTAGCAGGAGACTTCGCCGATGCCCAAGCTCGATCTGGATGCGATCCCGCAGACCAACCTCACCGGCTACCCCGCCCCGTTCGACCGCGAAGTGCAGGGCCGCTGGTATCGCCGTCTTGCGCCCGTTGCCGGACTGACGCGGATGGGGGCGAGCCATGTGACGCTCAAGCCCGGCGCGTGGTCGAGCCAGCGCCACTGGCACAGCGCGGAGGACGAGCTGGTCGTGATGCTGGCGGGAGAGGCGGTGCTGGTCGAGGATGACGGTGAGACCGTTATCAGACCCGGCGATGTCGTCGCGTGGGCGGCAGGCGCAGAAAACGGCCATCATCTGCAGAACCGCAGTGATGCCGACTGCGTGTTCGTGGCGATCAGCGCGGGGCCGAAGGAGAGGGACACGGGCGCCTATCCCGATATCGACATGGTGTTCGATGCCGAAGGCTACGCGCGAAAGGACGGCACGCGCTACGCGGCCAAGCGTACGCCCTAAGTGCAGTCGGGCTAGTCGCGCGCGGGCTCGGGCAGCGGCCCCGGCTCCATCGCGCGGTCGAGCAGGTCGGCGATCCGCAGCCCCGCCTGCGTCACGCGGCGCTCCGATACCGGAATCGCTGCTTCGATCGCCTGCTGCGTCATCACGGTCTCGTCCGGCAGCGGGCCGTCGAGCGGACTGCGGCCGAAGGCATTGGGGTAGACGAAGTCGCGCGCCGTCTCCCAGCTCTCGCGCCCCCAGTCGGCAGGCGTGCCACCGGCGAGCTCAGCGCGCTCGGCGGCGGTGTAGCGGCGCACCAGAGAGGGCCGCGCGCTGGTGATCGCGCGTTCGGCCAGCGGGCCATCCCAGATCCAGTGGAGGTTGAGGCCCGGCGCGATGCCATAGGCCGCTTCGCGGTCGTTGCCGCCCCGGTCGTCCAGATCGCCCGAATGCAGCGGCATGTGGATGTCGCCGGTGAAGTGGACCACGAAGGCGAGCGCCTGCAGGCGCACATTGGCGGGCAAGCTCTCGTCGGCGAGAATGCGGAAGTTCCGCTCGATCTGCGCGCTGACGCAATTCCCGCCCGAGCAGTTCTTGCGCACGTCGTAGTCTTCGGTCACCGGCTCGGTCTGGTAATGCCAGGCCGAGGTATAGCCCCAGCGCCAGCCTTCGCGCCGGATGCAGTCGGGCCAGGTCGCCGCCTCCACCAGATTGCCCAGCGGGCAGTCGGGCGTGCCGATCAGCGGCTCGGCGGCGAACAGCCTGTCGAGCTTTGCGCGCGTCTCGGGCCGGATATTGGCCTGCGCGATCTCTCCGGTGATGCCGTGCGCATAGTAGCCCCAGGCATGGCCCGCGCTAGGCAGCAGCAAGGCGATGCCCGCCAGCGCAGCGCCGATGCGCATGCCAACCCCGCGCCTCAAGCCTGTGGCACGCTTTCGTATTGTTCGATGACCCATTGTTCGTCCTCGGCGGCGGCAATCCACTGCTGGAGCCAGTCGTGCGTCCAGACCGCCTGCATGTAGCTGTCGGCGAAGCCCGGTACACCGAAGCCATAGGTGATGAAACGGCTGACTACGGGGGCGTAGAAGATATCCGCCGCGCCGAAGGTGCCGAACAGGAACGGCCCGCCACTGCCGAAGCGCGCACGCGCCTCTGCCCACAGACCGAGGATGCGCACGACATCATGCCGGGTGCCTTCGGAAATCTTCACGTCCGTGTGCCGCGCGCGGATGTTCATCGGGCATTCGCGCCGCAGCGACAGGTACGAGCTGTGCATTTCGGCGACCATTGCGCGGGCCATCGCGCGCGCCGCGTCTTCCTTCGGCCAGAAGCGATCGCGACCGACCTTGTCGGCCAGATATTCGAGGATCGCGAGACTGTCCCACACGACCGCCTCGTTATCCCACAGCACCGGCACCTTGCCGGACGAGGGCGTGAGGTCGCCCTCCTTCTGCTTGAGCGCGTCCCAATCCTCGCCGAACAGCGGGACGAGCAGCTCTTCGAAGGAGAGGCCCGCCTGCTTGCACGCCAGCCAGCCGCGCAGGCTCCAGCTGGAATAGTTCTTGTTGCCGATAATCAGTTTCATGGGTCTGTCGCGTCGGGCCTTACCGGGATGAACCTCGCGCCTAGAGCGCCGCCTCGCCGCTGTCGAGCATGGCGGCCATGACAGGCAAGACGCTTACGGGGTCAGCGCATCGGCCACAATCGCTGCGCGCAAGGCCGCGATCCCCTGCCCCTTTTCGGCACTGGTCAGGTGGATTTCGGGGTAGGCTGCGGGATGCTTCTTGGCCTCGGCGGCGACCTTGTCGTGCGTTTCGGCAAGCGCGCTCGCCTTGATCTTGTCGCTCTTGGTCAGGACGATGCGATAGCCAACGGCTGCCTCGTCGAGCATCTTCATCATCGCCCGGTCGGTGTCTTTGAGGCCATGGCGGCTGTCGACCAAGACAAGCGCGCGCGCCAGCACCGGCCGTCCGCGCAGGTAGGTGCGGACCACGTTTTGCCACTTCTCGACCACGCTCTTGGGTGCCTTGGCAAAGCCGTAGCCGGGCATGTCGACCAGCCGGAACTGGGTCGGCTGGCCCACCTCGAAAATGTTGAGCTCCTGCGTGCGTCCCGGCGTAACCGAGGCGCGCGCAATGCCCTTGCGCATGGTCAGCGCGTTGAGCAGCGAGCTTTTGCCGACATTGGAGCGGCCCGCCAGCGCGATTTCCGGCACGGTCGGTTCGGGCAGGAACTTGAGCTGGGGCGCGGACAGCAGGAATTCGACCCGCCCGCTCACCATGCGCGCAGCGGCGACCTCCTCAGGCGTCTGCGGGCCCGGGCCGGGCGCGCTCACGCCTTGCTTTCCGACTGGGCCTTGGCTGCCTTTTCCGCCCGTTCCTTCTCCGCCGCCTCACGCAGCTGCGGATGCTTGGAATAGAGGTACTTCTGCTGCGCCAGCGTCAGGATGTTGGAGGTGTTCCAGTACAGCAGCAGCCCGGCTGCGAAAGGCGACATCACGAACATCATCACCCACGGCATGATCGAGAAGACCTGCTGCTGCACCGGGTCCATCGCCGCCGGATTGAGGCGGAAGGTGAGCCACATGGTGAAGCCCAGCAGCAGCGCGAGCGGGCCGAGAGCAAGCATGCCCGGCACCTCGAACGGAAGCATGCCGAACAGGTTGAGGATATGCGCCGGGTCGGGCGCGGACAGGTCCCTGATCCAGAAAATGAACGGCTGGTGGCGCATCTCGATCGCGAGGATCAGCACCTTGTATAGCGCGAAGAACACTGGAATCTGCAGCAGCATCGGCAGGCATCCGGCAACCGGATTGACGCCGCGTTCCTTGAACAGCTTCTGCATCTCCTGCTGCTGGGTGACCTTGTCGTCCTTGTGCTTCTCCTGCAGCTTTTTCATTTCCGGCTGGATCGCCTTCATGCTCGCCATGCTGGAGAAGCCCTTCTGCGCGATCGGGAACATCAGACCGCGCACGATGCAGGTCAGCAGGATGATCGCGACGCCGAAATTGCCGACGACCGAGAAGATCTGGCGCAGCAGCCACAGGATCGGCTTTTCAAACCAGCGGAACCAGCCCCAGTCGATCGCGAGGCCGAACTGCGCGATGCCTGCATCCTGATAGGCATCGAGCACATTGCTTTCCTTCGCGCCCGCGAAGAGCTGCGAGGTGCGGGTGATCTGGCGTCCGGGCTGCAGGGTCGCCGGATTGTAGATCAGGTCGGCACGGAACAGGTTATCGCCAAGCGAGCGGAAACCTGTGTCCGGCGCGCTCCCGGCCTCAGGGATAAGCGCGCCCAGCCAGTAGATGTCGGTAAAGCCGAGCCAGGCCGGGTCGGCCCCGCCAGAGACCACCTTCTGTTCGACCACGTCGTCATAGTCCGGCCCATAGTCGACCGTGCCGCCGAAGGTGCCGATCGGCCCGGAATGCGAAATCCAGGTGCTCTTGCTCGCGGTCAGGCTGGTGCGGGTAATGGTCGCGAAGGGGGAGACGACTACCGGCGCGTCGCCGGTATTGGCAACGGTCTGCTCCGCGGTGATCATGTAGTTGTCGTCGATCGACAGGCGGATGCGGAAGCGCTGGCCCTGCGCATTGTCCCACCTGAGATCGATCGGGGTGTCGGGCGTCAGCGCCTCGCCGCTCGCCTGCCACACGGTGTCGGCACCCGGCACCTGCGTGCCCTCGCCCACGAAGCCGAACTGCGCGAAGTTCTGGATCGGCGTGCCGGCGGGCGCGAACAGCTGCACCGGGCCGCTATCCTTGTCGACCGTCGCGCGGTGGTCCTTGAGCTCGATATCGTCGATCCGCGCGCCGACGAGGTTGATCGACCCTTCCACGCGCGGCGCGTCGATCGCGACGCGGTTGCCCGCACTCAGCGCTTCATCGAGATCGACCGCTTCATCTATCGCGGCAGCGGCGATCGCGGGGTTTTGCGCCGTATCCTGCGCCACGCGCTGTTCCGGCGTCGTCGCCCGGTCGACCTGCTCGGTCTCCGGCGGGGTCGGATAGTAATAGGTGACCGCGGCTTCGTAGCCGAGAATCAGGATGCCGCACAGCACCACGGCGAGGATGAGATTGCGCTGGTTGTCCAAGAACTGCGGTCCTGCTGGTAGTCGTAACGCGAAAGGGAGCGGGGTTGGGCCTTGGCCCTAGGGCACCGGGTCCGGGCCGTGGCCACCCCATGGATGACAGCGCATTATACGCTTGAAGCCCAGCCATCCACCCTTGATTGGCCCATGCTTCTCGATCGCCTCGATCGCATATTGGGAACAGCTGGGCTGGAACCGGCAGGAGGGCGGCAGGATCGCGCTGGGGCCAAGCTGCCAGCCGCGGATCAGCAGCACCATGACACGTCTGACCGGCTTCATTTCGTACGCTTCCTGCGCGGCGGACGCCCGCGCTGCCCTTCGCCGCGCGCAGCCTTGCCGAGTGCGCCGACCAGTTCGCTGGAAAGCTTGGCGAAATCGCGTTCCACCCCGCCATCGCGGCCGATCAGCACATGATCGTGATCGGCCAGGCCGTGTTCGGGCAGATGGGCCCACAGCAGCTCGCGAAAGCGGCGCTTCATCCGGTTGCGCACGACCGCGTTGCCGATCTTCTTGGTCACGGTGATGCCGTAGCGCATCCCGCGCCCCTCGTTGGGGCGCACCAGCAGCACGAAACCGCGCGCGGGCACGCGCAGACCGCGATTCGCCGCGAGGAAATCCGCGCGGGCGGTCAACACATCCTGGCTGGTTACACGCGTGCTCATGGAACCCGGAAAGGCAAACGGGCCCCCGATCGGGAGCCCGCAAGCTTGAGCGTCAGGCACAAGAGCCCTCGCTCGCGTAAAAGCCGAATCGGCTTACGCGCAAAGCTTCTTGCGGCCACGCTTGCGGCGTGCGGCGAGAACCTTGCGGCCGCCGGTGGTCGCCTTGCGCGCGAAAAAGCCGTGGCGACGCGCACGAACGAGATTGCTGGGCTGGAAAGTCCGCTTCATGATACCCTCGAGAAAACTGGATCGACCAACCGCGCAAGGCGCGAATCGGTCTCAGGTGCCTCCGACCCGAAAGGCCGGAACTTCAAGCGCGCGCCACTAAGGGATCGCGGCGGTCACGTCAAGATAGGCGATGCGTGGCGGAGCGTCCGGCGCGTTGTCGTTCGCGGCCTCACCGATCGTGCGCGCGAGCCATCCGCGCATGTCCTGCGCATCGAGCCAGCGGGCCCGGGCATTGGGCACCGAATTGGTCATCGCGTAGAAACTGCGCGCGCCCTCATCGCTCATCCCCATTTCGCGGTAATAGTCGAGGTAATAGCGGTGCTCTGGTGCCCCGGCGGCAAAGTCGCGCGCCTCGCGCCCGCGGTTGTCGCGCCAGGAATGGACCGCGAAGCGTGCGCCGTCTTCGACCTCGCGCCGGACGCCGGCGAGGAACAGCTCGACCGCTCCCGAGCGGACCGATCCACCTGCAGGCACCCGCGTGGTCAACCCCGCCTCGCGGATCATCCGCCCGACTTCCAGATTGGCGCGGTCGTTCTCGGTCCCCGGTGCCTCCACCAGATCGAGCGTGCGCAGCCCCGGATACGCGTTCAGCAATGCGGCGAACTGGCCCGGTGTCGCTGCATTGGTAGTGCCCACCAGAACCGCGCGCGAAGGATCGACCACGCGGAACGGGCCGAACGCGGCGATCGCACTGGGCGCGCGAGCCCGGAAGGATGAAATCGCGCGATCAGCGATGGCGTATTCCAGCCGCGGCTCGTCGACGAAATCTTCAGCGTAGAGGAATTCGGGCGCCGCATCGTCCTCGTAGAAGCGCGGATCGCTCTCCTCGATCCACTCTTCCGTTTCCGTCACCTGAATCACCCAGCTCTCGGCCTGCGAGGGGGAAGGGAGCAGGCCGAGAGACGCGATCAGTGCGGGTATGAGGGGGATTTGCCAACGCACCGGCAAATTCTTGCCGCCCGTCGCGTTACCATTGCCCTCGTGAAAATGGTTGCCGTGCTGCTAACCCTTTCGGCGGGCGGGGAGCATTGCCAACTCGACAAGCCAGCGGCGAAGCGGCAGACATTGCGGGGCTGGCGGCGTTGGCGGCCGCTCTTGGGGGAGGGCCTGCTTGTGGTCGCGCTGGTGCGCACGGTCGCCTATCTCGGGCTCGAAGCCCGCAGCGTCGAGGTGCAGTGCCAGCTCGCCTCGGGCCTGCCGCGCTTCTCTGTCGTCGGTCTGCCGGACAAGGCGGTGAGCGAGAGCCGAGAGCGGGTGCAGGCCGCGCTCGCCGCGATGGGCCTTGCGCTGCCGCCCAAGCGGATAACGGTCAACCTCTCGCCCGCCGACCTGCCCAAGGACGGATCGCATTACGACCTGCCGATCGCGCTGGCGCTGCTGGGCGCGATGGGCGTGGTCGATCGCGAGCAGCTGGCGGACTTTGTCGCGGTCGGCGAACTGGCACTCGACGGACGGATCGTCGGCTCGCCCGGCGTGCTGCTGGCCGCGATGCATGCGAGCGAGGCCGAGTGCGGGCTGATCTGCCC
>Ga0114909_1001072_pt1 | contig 16464 bp, 13 predicted proteins | sample MalvireepMed_906_FD_87290 | JGI IMG/M metagenome (GOLD analysis project Ga0114909, IMG submission 87290) | Marine viral communities from the Global Malaspina Expedition - Malaspina viral metaG DeepMed_906 | ecosystem: Environmental > Aquatic > Marine > Oceanic | place: Mediterranean Sea...
AACAGCTTCATCACCAATAGCATCAACTGGACCAACGTAATAAATAAATTTATCAGTAAAGTCTACAGGTAACTTCTCACCTTTAGCTAACATATCTTGAATACGTTTATGAGCAGCATCACGACCCGTTAAAATAGTGCCGCTTAGTAGTACTGTTTCACCTGTTTTCCAAGTGCTAACATCGGCTTTTTTCAAATCATCAACATTGACACGACGAACATTTTCACCCACTTCCCAGGTGATTTCTGGCCACTCTTCTAGTTTTGGTGGTGTTAAATCAGCAGGTCCTGAGCCATCAAGGTGAAAGTGCACATGACGCGTTGCCGCACAATTTGGAATCATAACCACTGGTTTTGATGCTGCATGGGTCGGCACTGAATTTATTTTAATATCAACCACGGTTGTTAAACCGCCTAACCCTTGTGCACCAATACCTAGCTTATTTACTTTTTCAAAGATTTCTAAACGTAATTCTTCTTCTGCATTCTCAGGTCCGCGCTCAATAAGATCTTGAATATTTACCGGATCCATTAAACTTTCTTTTGCTAATACACCCGCTTTTTCAGCTGTACCACCAATACCTATACCTAACATACCTGGTGGACACCAACCTGCTCCCATCGTTGGTAATGTTTTAACAACCCAATCAGCAATAGAATCTGATGGGTTGAGCATAACCATTTTAGATTTATTTTCACTACCGCCACCTTTAGCAGCGATCATCACTTCAATGCCAGAGCCCGCAACCATGTCTATGTGCACAACTGAAGGCGTATTATCTTTAGTATTAATACGCTTGCCCGCAGGATCTTTGACGATAGAGGCGCGTAGAGGATTGTCAGGATTCATATAAGCACGACGTGTGCCTTCATCAACCATCTCTTGCACTGTCATATCAGTTTTATCCCACTGGACAGCCATGCCCACTTTAACGAAGCAGGTAACAATGCCCGTATCTTGACAGATAGGACGTTTACCGGTTGCTGACATGCGAGAATTAATTAAGATTTGTGCAATAGCATCTTTTGCAGCAGTACTTTCTTCTTTGTTATAAGCTTTTTCAAGTGCCTGAATAAAATCAAGCGGGTGATAATAAGAAATATACTGCAAGGCATCTTCAATACTATCTATTAAGTCTTGCTGTTTAATTACTTTACTCGGGGTACTATTATTCGATATGGCCATAGCGCTCTCTATTAGCTTTTGATGTAAATACGGTTTAAAATACTTACCTTTAATAATAACCTGCTATTGAATGTGCGGCTAGTCTCTTATGGCGGATAACAAACATTTAGTTAGCGAATAGTCAGAGTAACCATTACCTTGTCACAGAACGATTTTTCTTTATCTATAACAGCTAAAATATTGCCCATTGCTCAAAACACAACCCCTGCAGATCTTTTTACCTTTATGGCAGCTAAACCTTGGGCAATGTGGTTAGACTCCTGTAATAGCAATCATGTTGATAGCCGCTTTGATATTTTAGTTTGGCAAGCCGACGCTACTTTAACAACTTTTGGTAAAAATACTCACATAGAAAATAATAGCTCTGCATCGGTTATAGTGAGTCAAGATGATCCGCTTAGCTTGTTAGAAAACTTACAAGATGAAGTAGTCGGCAAAGTAGAAAGCAACCATGACTTTTTACCCTTTTTAGGCGGTGCTTTAGGTTATTTTTCTTATGACTTAGGCCGACGTTTTGAAAAACTGCCTGAACGTGCTCAGCAAGACATTAACTTGCCCGATATGGCAATCGGCATTTATAGCCAAGCTATTATTTATGATAATAAAAGTGGTAACTTTTATCTTATTTGTCCGCAAGATAAACGTCATAATATTGAACAGTGGTTACAAGAACAACTTTCAAAAAATAAACTAACAACTGCTAATCACGACAATTTTTCATTAACAACGCCTTGGCAAGCCAACATGGATAAAGTCAGTTACTTTGAAAAATTTAACCAAGTACAAGACTACTTACTTTCTGGTGATTGTTATCAAATCAATCTTGCACAACGTTTTAGCGCACAATATCGGGGTGATGAGTTTCAAGCTTATTTAGCATTAAGAACAGCTAATCAAGCCCCCTTCTCTGCTTTTATCCGTTTAAAAGATTCCGCCATATTGAGTATTTCTCCAGAACGCTTTTTGCAATGCCGACAGAAAAAAGTGCAAAGTAAACCCATTAAAGGCACACTTGCACGCAGCAATGATCCGATTCAAGATAAAGAAAATGCACGAATTTTGGCTGCATCAACTAAAGACAGAGCCGAAAACTTAATGATTGTTGATTTGTTACGTAATGATATTAGCAAGTCATGTATTGCAGGTTCTGTTAAAGTCCCGAAACTCTTTGATATCGAAAGCTTTCCTGCGGTTCATCATTTAGTAAGCACAGTAGAGGGAACAATCGCTGAGAATAAACAAGCGACGGATTTATTGCGAGGTGCATTTCCTGGGGGATCTATTACTGGCGCACCTAAGATACGTGCGATGGAGATCATAGAAGAGTTAGAGCCGCATAGACGTAGTGTATATTGTGGTTCAATTGGCTATATCTCCCGCTGTGGTACTATGGATACTAGCATTACTATTCGCACCTTAGTTTGTCACAGTGATCCAACGCTTCCAGATAAACAACTACACTGTTGGGCTGGTGGTGGTCTAGTAGCCGATTCGACTGCGGCAAGCGAATATCAAGAAACATTTGATAAGGTCAATTGTATCTTGCCAATACTCACTAAACTTGGCTCAAATACAATAAAGCCAAGTGAAAAAGAATAACCTATTAAAGAGCTATACATGACCAAAAATGAGTTTTTACTGCGTTTCAACTTACAAGGCTTAGCACCATCAAGCCATAACTATTTGCATCCTCAGCCACTTAAGTCTGCTGCCGTGCTGATAGGTTTAGTTGAAACAGAAAGCTCAGGCTTGCAAGTATTGCTAACCAAGCGAGCTAGTCATCTAAAACACCATCCGTCACAGATCAGTTTTCCTGGTGGAAAGGCAGAGCGAGAAGATGACTCTTTGACCATAACCGCATTGAGAGAAGCTCAAGAAGAAATAGGCTTATCAGCCCGAGCAGTTAATGTTATTGGACAATTACCCGTTTATCAAACGATTAGTGGTTATCAAGTCACCCCTATAATCGCCATTATTGCTAAAAATCAGCCCTATGCGATAGATACCAATGAGGTATCTGAAATATTTCAGGTGCCATTACAACACTTTTTAAAGACAACTGAGCATCATGTTGTTGTCGCAAGTAAGAATGGTCGGCAGCACAATGTGCACTTTATGCCCTACAAGCATTACAACATCTGGGGCGCAACGGCTGCAATGCTTAAAGATCTCGTTAATCACATCAACTAAGCACTAATTAAGCAGCAATTAATTTCACCTATTTCTGTCTATTTTAGTTAAATGGGCTAAGAATAATATAACTTAGCTCATTATTTTGTTTCTCAAACAGATAACTTTCAGCTAAAATTACCAACAATATCCTTCAGCATGAAATTACCGACAATAATTCCATAATGAGACCCGCAAACAAGATAAATTCGGAAAATAGTTATGATTAGTGTATTTGATATGTTTTCTATTGGTATTGGCCCATCAAGCTCTCATACTGTTGGCCCGATGAAAGCCGCCAAAATTTTTGTTGATACCTTGGCAAATCAGCAATTATTAACAAAAGTGACTAGAGTTAAATGTGAGTTATTTGGCTCTTTGGGACAAACAGGCATAGGTCATGGTACAGGTAAAGCAGTTATTTTAGGCTTATGGGGTGAAACCCCTGAAGAGATCGCTGTTGAGTCAATTGATAGCATTCTAGCTAATGTAGTTAGCTCACAAAAAATACAGCTTAATGGCAGCCATGAAGTAAACTTCCCTAAAGATGATGCCATTATTTATCATCGTAAGAAAACATTACCTGCGCATGCTAATGCAATGACTATATACGCCTATCAAGGTGATGACCTAGTACTGGAGCAAACTTACTATTCTATTGGTGGCGGTTTTATTGTAGAGGATTGCGATTTTGAGCAAGAAAAAGATAAAGCCTTATCGCTACATAATAACATTAAACGTCCACATACTTTTGCTAGCGCAGAAGAGTTGCTCGAAGAAGCGAAAAAGAGTGGTTTAAGTATCAGCACTATCATGATGAATAATGAAAAATGTTTAAATGATGAAGCTGTTATTCGCGCTAAACTTGTTGGTATCTGGCAAGCAATGAAAAGCAGTGTTGACCGTGGCATCTCGACCGAAGGTATTTTGCCTGGTGGTTTAAAAGTCAATCGCCGTGCTCCAGCCCTGCACCGCTCATTGATGGTAGAGAAATCTAATGATCCACTTACCGCTATGGACTGGGTAAATCTGTTTGCCATGGCAGTCAATGAAGAAAATGCCGCCGGTAGCCGTGTAGTTACCGCACCTACCAATGGCGCAGCAGGCATTATCCCTGCTGTATTATGTTATTACGATAAATTTGTTAAACCTGTTAGCGACGATGATTGTATTCGTTATTTATTAACTGCTGCTGCTATCGGTATTTTATACAAAACCAATGCCTCGATTTCTGGTGCTGAAGTAGGTTGCCAGGGTGAAGTTGGTGTAGCTTGTTCTATGGCAGCAGGTGCCCTTACTGAAATTTTGGGTGGCAGCGCTACGCAAGTAGAAAATGCAGCTGAAATTGGTATGGAACATAACCTAGGTTTAACCTGTGATCCGGTTGGTGGTTTAGTACAAGTGCCCTGCATTGAACGTAATGCTATGGGCTCAGTAAAAGCGATAAACGCTTCTCGTCTCGCACTACGTGGTACGGGCACACAAAAGGTTTCTTTAGATAAAGTTATTAAAACCATGTGGGAAACGGGTAATGATATGAAAACTAAATACAAAGAAACTTCACGTGGCGGTTTAGCTGTCAACATTATTGAATGTTAACGCCTTCGCTATAGTGCGGTTAACTCAAGCTAAGGCACTTGTATCATAAAACTAGCAACGCCAGCAAATTTCCCTGCTGGCGTTGCTATTATTACGGCTTTATTTCAATTACCATCTGCTGAGTTTTGCTTGGCTTTACCTAGTTTTACTTGTTTTTACTTGGCTTTTGTTAGACAAATTTACACATACCATTACCCAATGAATCACTTGGCCGTAACAAATAGTCATAGCGGCTATAAAACCCCTCTTTACCTTGCGCGGCTAAAAGGCCAATCGTCGCACCTTTTTTGGCAGTTTTGCATAAGTAGGCTTCTATTTCTTTCATAAGCGCATGACCAATCCCTTGCTTTTGATAACTGGGGTCAACAACGATATCTTGAATATAAAAATACATTGCGCCGTCACCTACCACACGTCCCATGCCGATAAGATCACCTTGGTCGCGTATAACTACATGGAATAAAGAGTTGGCTAGACTGTTTTTAGCCATTGTCCTATCTGTTTGTCCCCAGCCAATTTTGGCTCTTAATGAAATAAATTCTTCAGCTGTAGGACATTCAAACCTAATACTATATTTTTCTAAAGACATAAACCCTTCACCTTTAGCACTTAATACAAATAAGTGACTTTCCTATAAATTTACCCACTGCTGTTTTAGTCCAGCAAAATGAAAAAGGCCAACAATTAAACAAATAGTTGAACTCCACAACCAAAATTCAGGGCTTCGTCCTAAGGGAGCATTCATTAAAAAAAATCCTGCTAGGCCACGTACTAAGTAAACCAAAGTAATACAAGTCAGCACTAAACGCATTAAGGGCAAACGAAAAGGTGCTCCCGCAGCAGAGAAAGCATATAGTGCCCAAACAGAAAGTACCATTACAATGCCACTAGTGATCAACGTTGGTTGACTGCTGCCCTGCTCAGCTAACCTAGCCATTTGTTCTCCAGCGCCAAAAAAACGGTACCAAGGTGCGCCAAAGTAAATGCAAGCAAGGTGCAGCAATGCGGAAATTCCGCTTAGCGTACCAGCGATAACCAATAGTCTATTCATTATCTATGAGACCTCCCTGTATTGAGCTAATGAATAAAATACCTATACAGCAAAGGGGTATTTTATTGCTTCATGGCATTGATAACCTTCTACTTTAAAGTCATCCATCGTTACCCAAGTCTCTAAATCTTCTAAAGATTTAATATCAGGGTTGATGATAAGTTTAGGTAAAGGTAATGGCTCACGTTTTAGCTGAACATCTTTCATTAGAGGTAACTGATCTTCATAAATATGAGCATTAACAATTTTATGATACGCCATACCTGCTTTTTTACCGGTAATCTGAGCCATAATCGCCAAGAAGAAAAATACCTGAACTTGGTTGAAGTTTAACCCTAAAGGCACATCACAAGAGCGTTGAAAGCTTGTTAAGTGTAAAGTATCACCAAGCAGTGAGAAGTTATGGGTATGCATGCATGGGCGTAGACAGCCCATATCAAACTCACCGGGGTTGTAAAATGTCATTATTTCAGCGCGATCATCAATGCCATTTTTTAAGTTATCAACAATTTTTTTCAACTGATCGATAGAGCCTCCCTCAGGTTTTGCCCAAGAACGACCTTGAATGCCATAAACTCTACCCATATCATCTTCACCTTTGCGGTGCGGATTATTAAGCCAAGATTCATTTAAATTAGCATTTGCATCCCAAGTTTTTGTCCCTAATTTTCGAAAGTCATTAGCATTATCATAACCACGAATGTAACCAATAAATTCAGCAATAGCGGATTTAAAAAAACTTTTACGAGTTGTGATCATAGGGAATTCATTCTGACCAACGTTATACTCTAAATCAGCATTTATTACCGTTAAGCAGCGCTTACCTGTGCGCTCATTCTCAACCCAAGTACCTTGATCAACGATACGTTGACATAAATCTAAATAAGCACGCATTAACTATTTCCTTTTACTTTTTTGTTAGTCGCTTTATTGGCTTTTTTACTAGTTGTATTACTAATCGCTGCTTTTTGTTGCTGATTGTAACCCCAATAAATAATAAATAGGCCGGCCAAAACCATTGGAATGCTTAAGATTTGTCCTTTGGAAATAAAAGAGAAGTACAAACCTAAGTGCGCATCTGGCTCACGGAAAAACTCGATAATACTTCTAAAGACACCATAACCAATCAAAAATGTACCTGCGGCCAAGCCTAAGCTGCGTGGTTTACGGCTAATAGCATAAAGAATGGCAAACAGCACAACACCTTCGAGGAAAAACTCGTAGAGTTGTGACGGGTGACGAGGTACTCGTAAGGGGTCTGTTGGGAAAACCATTGCCCATGGCACATCAGTTTGACGTCCCCATAGCTCAGCATTTATAAAGTTACCTAAGCGTCCCATACCTAAACCGATAGGTACCAAAGGGGCAACAAAATCGCCAACAACTAAGAAAGACTTTTGTGTTTTTCGGGCAAATATAAAAATGGCCAAAATAACACCAAGCAATCCTCCATGGAAGGACATACCGCCTTGCCATATTTGCAATAGATATAATGGGTCAGTTAAAAAGTAGTCAAACTGATAAAACAGCACATAACCGACACGACCACCTAAAATAACTCCTAGAAAACTATAGAATAATAAATCACTGACCTGCTCTCGTGTCCATAAACCATTGCTACGGTCTGCAGCTTTATTGGCCATAAACATCGCCGCCAAAAATCCTATTAAATACATGGTACCGTACCAGCGTAAAGAAACTGGCCCTATGCTGAAAATAACAGGGTCTATTACTGGAAATTGTAAGAATTGCGTTGTCATTATTTTCCTATACAGAAGTTTTTATAAATTAATTTGTCGTTATCAATGTGGCCGATATTATACTAACTTTATCCCGCCGAAAGCATTTTTATTGCCACCAAAATGAGAAAAATTGCGAAAAACTTCTTCAGTGTTTTAACTGGAAGTTTTGTCGCATATTTCACCCCTATAGGTGCAAATAATGACGAGCTGATAATAATACCTGCTAAAGCGGGTAAGTAGATATAACCTAGACTCCACTCGGGTAAGTTAGCTTGACTCAAACCGGTGATGATATAACCAAGCGAACCAAATAAAGCAACCATAACACCACAAACAGTAGCAATACCGATGCTTTTTCGCATACTCAAACCAAAATAGGTTAACGCTGGCACCAAGATAGCGCCACCGGCAATGCCCATTAGGCTAGCAATAATTCCCATAAGCCAGCTTATAAACTGTAAAATAGCCGTTGATGGTAATGCGCGCTCTTTAGTCGCTGAAATAGATAACAGCATATAAAACGCCAACATCATCACCATAAAAGCAAAAAAGTTAGCTAAGGTTTGTGTTGATAGATAATCAGCAATAAACGCACCAAGCAATGCACCAACAGCGACTACAACCATTAAAGGTTTAGCTAGAGACCAATCAATATTTTTATTTCTATGATGCGCCAAGGCAGCACTTGATGAAGTAATCACAATAGCACCAAGGGAAGTAGCTAAAGCGATTGGCATGACTATGTCATTATCCAGACCTAATAACGGCAGTAAATAAACTAATGTAGGCACAATGATTAAACCACCACCAATACCTAATAGTCCCGCTAAAAAACCAACAATACTACCTAGTGCTACGCAACTAAGAAAAACAATGAAAAGTAAACTCATATTAATAGCCTGCGCGAATAAAACTGCCTAGCCCTAGACTTTCTAACTGTTCATTTAAATAACTATGAACTTGCTTAGTAGTATCTAAGCTTAATACCTGTGTTAAAATTAATTGCGCTTGCTCAAAGTGCACATGCCTGATGATCCATTTGATACGCGGGACATTATGGCCATTCATACTTAATTTGTCGTACCCCATAGCAAGCAGCAAAATAGCGCCTGCAGGTTGTGAAGCTAATTCACCACACAAGCTAATTGGTGTTAAGTATTTTTCTGCTTGCTGCGCAATATTATTCAAAGCGGTCAAGACAGCTGGATGAAAGGCATCATATAAATTAGCAACTTGACTGTTATTTCGGTCAACAGCTAACAAATATTGAGTTAAGTCATTACTGCCGACAGAGAAAAAATCAACACGTTTCGCAAGTGCTTCCATCTGGAAAATAACCGAGGGTACTTCCAGCATAATACCAATTTTAGGACGGGTGAGCTGCGCTGAATGCAAACCAGTTTTACTTCCAACAGTTAACTCAGCTTTTAATTCAAAAAACGCCTGATTGATTAAGCGAATAGCCTCATCAACCTCTTCAATACTCGAGATCATTGGCAACATAATCTCTAAGTTATTCAGCCCTTGATTAGCACGTAACATGGCACGTATTTGTACAAGAAATATCTCAGGATGGTCTAAAGTAATCCGAATTCCACGCCAGCCTAAGAAGGGATTATCTTCATCAATAGGGAAATAAGGTAGTGATTTATCACCACCAACATCTAACGTGCGCATGGTGACACCATGCTTTGGAAAAACTTGTAATACTTTACGATATAGTTGCGTTTGTTGTTGCTCAGATGGGAAACAGTGGCGATTCATAAAGGGAATTTCAGTGCGATATAAGCCAATCCCTAAAGCACCAAGCTGCGCTGAATGATCAAAGCCCGCTGATAAGCCGGCATTTAACTGCAATTCAATTGCGCGACCATCATGAGTGATACATGGCAAATCAACCGCTTGCATCACTTTGTCTGTTAAGGCTTTTTCTTGACTTAATAAGTATTGATATTCTTGCTTTAGTGACTCATCAGGATTTATAAATAACTCACCACTATAGCCATCAATGATCGCCTGCTGTTGATGCAACTGACTCAACACCGTTGAATTAACGCCCATTATGGCAGGTAAACCTAAAGATCTTGCTAATATTGCCGCATGCGAGTTATTTGACCCCGATAAAGAGATAATGCCCTGCAAACCTTGATGTTGATATTGCGCTACCATCGAGGCTGTAACATCTTGTGCTAATAAAATGAATTGTTCAGGTAAACTTAACTCTTCTTTTGCTTGTTGCTGAATATTCACCAGCAAACGTGTGCCTAAATCACGAATATCACTAGCACGCTCTTGCAAGTAACTATCTTCTATCGCTTCAAACTGCTTAACGTAGTGCTCGATAACTAACTTTAACGCACTATCGGCACGCCAACCTTGCATTATTTTGGCTGTGACTTCCTGCCCTAAATTAGCTTGGTCTAGCAACTGCTTATAAACATCAAAAATAGCTAAGCTGTCGGCGTCTATTAAGTCGCTAAGTTTGTTACTTAAACTTTCAAAGTCTTCTCTGGTTTTTTCCACCGCTTGCTCAAAACGTAATAGCTGTTTTTCTGCATCAGGTGATTTTTTTAATCCAACGGCTGCTAAATCAGCTTGCGGCTGACAAACAACAATATCACTTAATGCGATACCTGGCGCTCCGGCTATACCTTGCAATTGAGCTGTGCCTTGCGTTTGCACATGTTGGGAATCGAGTAAACTTTTGATTTCTGCACTGGCCAATTCACCGGCAAGTTGCGCGGCTAAGGTCACTAGAAAAGCTTCGTCATCCTCAGTAAAAAAACGCGACTCCTTTTGCTGAATAGATAAAATTCCTATGACTTTACGCTGATGAATAATAGGTGTCCCTAAAAAAGCGTTAAAGTCATCTTCTTGTACCTCTGGCGCATGAATATACTCTTGATGTGCCTTAGCATTAGCAATATTGAGCGGCTCTTCACGCTGTCCCACCAAACCAACTAGGCCTTCAGCAAAACCCACACAAGTTTGACCAAGGGAAGTTTGCGCTAAACCATCAGACGCCATAAGTAAAAAATGTTGCTGATGATAGTCAGCTAAATATATCGAACAGCAATCCGTTTTTAATGCTTTTTTAACTTGCTTAACCATGCAACCAAGTGCGTCATTTAGTTCAGCATTTTGACTAAATTCTAAAACAATTTGACGTAAAGTGGTTAACATATACGCGTATTACCTCGAAACGTATGGCTCAATATAAGCACAAACTGAACGGTCATGAGTCTTTATCCCTTAAATAATAGCGTTAAAATAAAATGGCCCACAATAAAGTAGGCCATTCGGTTTATTTGAAAAAAATCATAGTAATAATCATGTGACTAACGACTAAGCTCGACGTTTACGACGCTCAGGGCGTCTTTCATAAGAAAAAGCTAACGCATTAGCAGCAAACTCTTTCATTACTTTACGATAAACATCTCGCTTAAAAGACACTACCTGCCTAACAGGATACCAGTAACTTACCCAGCGCCAATCATCAAATTCAGGATGAGAGCTATGAAGTAAATCTACTGATGATTCAGCTGCGGTTAATTTTAATAAGAACCACTTCTGTTTTTGCCCTATGCACACGGGTTTAGAATCATGCCTGATGTAACGTTTTGGTAATTTATATTTTAGCCAGTGTTTCGTTGAAGCAACAATTTTTACATGTTCAGGTTTTAAGCCAACTTCTTCATGTAACTCTCGATACATAGTTTGTTCAGCTGTTTCACCTTCATCAACACCGCCTTGCGGATATTGCCATGAATGTTGTCCAAATCGCCTTGCCCAAAATACTTGTCCCCTGTCATTGATTATTACTATGCCGACGTTGGCGCGATAGCCTTCGGCATCGATCACAGGAACTCCTGACAACTATTAAATACTTACATCAATTCAACCACATTAACGACAACTGAGCAAATGATTACTTTGATTTTTTAAGTTATAGGCAGGATAATAGCATTAAGCTTAGTAACCAGATATTTCAATCAGTCAGCTTTATGAATATCCCCTCCTCTGAACAAGAGTTATTAGAAAGAGCACAAAACTTAGCGGGCTTAACCCTAGGTGAAATTGCCGAACAAGCAGGTATTAGCATACCCAAGGATTTAAAGCGAAATAAAGGCTGGATTGGGCTGCTATTTGAACATGTTCTCGGTGCTAGTGCAGGTTCAAGACCTGAACCTGACTTCCCGCATTTAGGGGTTGAACTCAAGTCATTACCAATCAACGAGCAAGCTAAGCCACTTGAAACGACCTTTGTCAGTGTCGCGCCGCTAACTGGCTTAACTGGGGTTACATGGCATAACTGCTATGTTCGCAAAAAGTTAGCCAAAGTATTATGGGTTCCGGTGATAACACCTAAGGAAATTCCTTTAGCAGATCGTATGATTGGCAGCCCATTTTTATGGTCACCTAATGAAGAGGAAGAATCATTACTCGCTCAGGACTGGCAGGAGTTAACCGATATGATTGTCTTAGGTGAAGTCGAAAATATTCAAGGAAAACATGGGCAGGTAATGCAATTACGACCCAAAGCAGCCAATAGTAAAGCTAAGACGCAAGCCTTTAATAAACACGGCAAACCCTTTATGACTTTGCCGCGTGGTTTTTATTTAAAAATAAACTTTACCCAAGCGTTATTACATCGATACCTGCGCATTAACTAATTAGAGCGCTGAAACTTTGATTTCCTGACTTATCGTTATCGTTTTACCCGCAGGTAATAATTGCCATTTGGTATTTGCCGCTTCTAAGCATACAAACTCATTCTCGCCTTCAGCATGAATATCAGCCATATTATTGGCAAGTGCTTCGCCCGGATTCCATAAAACCCACTGCGGGCAACCGTAACTGGTTACTTCTATTTTTCGTTGCCAGCCGCTATCAAGCATCACACAGTTATTACTTTGGCTATGATATACTCTATCGATAGGACCGACACAACTGACAGAACCTGTCTGATTGCTTGACTCAGCCGTTAACTTATCATCAAAATCACAACCAGTTAACGCGTTAATGGTGATATTTTCAGGGTTACTGACTCGGAAATAACTATGCAAAGCACTAGAATAGTGAGCATCTTCAGTAGATAAATTCGTCATGGTTAAACTTTGCTTACATGTTTTACCGAATACTAACGTCTGCTCTAATTTAAAAGCAGTTGGCCATAAAGCATGTTGATTTTCGCCTTGCAAGGTCAATACAAGTGTCACCTCATGCGCTTCAACTTTAATACTATCAACTTGCCAAGTTACTTCTCTGGCAAAACCATGATTGGTACTAGGTACTTCGCTGGTCGCCTTATCATTAGCGCCAAACCAAGGCCAACATAGCGGGATACCACCTCGTATAGCTTTACCTTCTTTATAACAAGCAACTTTACTTAACCAGAAGACATCTTGCTGAACTAAATTTTTATGTTCAGCTAACCCCGTTAATGAGGAGTTCATTTGATAGCTCAATACTTGGCCACCGTATAAACTTACTTTTGCTTGGCAAATCTGATGATTAATTTCTAAAACATCAATATTTTCAGTAACATTGACTTGGCTGACTTTAGCAAAGTCGTTAGTGAGCAGTATATTGGTCATGAGTAATGGGTCAACTATTTGTAATAAACGAAAGGGTGAATAACATAAGCGCTAGAGTGTAAGAAAATTAGCTACTGTATGCTAGGATGAAATGTTTGCTACGCTAAAACACTTATGCTTAGTATCACTTAATATTAGGCAGTTAATATTAGGCAGTTAACATTAACCAATTAATGCTTACCAATTTTTTCCCAGAGATAAAAATACGGTATGTTCACCACCACTTGCATACCCTACTCCTATAACCGCTGGACCAAAGCTGGTATCGGTACCTAAATAAACACTGCCTGAACTGATCAAATCATCAAATTTAACGCTTTGTTTAAGTGACCAAGTATTACCAGCTTCAAGACTCGTGCCTAAATAGATAGGTAACCCAGAGCCCCCGAGAACTTTCCGCCCCAGGTCGTATTGATAAACAACTGCGACAAAGGCTTTATGAGCACCAATTAATGCATCCTGTTGATAACCCGATAAATTTAAAAAGCCGCCTAATTCAGAGACATGTACGGTAAAATCACTGTCTCTGCCCTTTTCAGTAAGTACAGTAGCAAAAGAACTAATGCCAACAAAGGTATGACCGCGAAAACCAAATGCCCCACGCCAGTTCAATTTAATTTCAGTCGAATTTTCAGAGCTTCCATCAGTAAAACCAGCATCATAAACGTCATTACGCAAAAATACATCGAGTGAAAGCTTATTCCCTTGAGTGGGGAAATTAATACTGTCTAAACTATCAAAAGCAAATGTTGCATAACCACCTAAGGAGCGATATTTCTGATCTGTTGACTGTTGATTATTAAAAGACAAATTACCTTTTTCGGCACTTATTCCTGTTTCAACAATACCATTGTTGGCATAATTGAACCCCATGGCAAGCGCACCATAAACAAATTTGTTCGTCACTTCAGGTCTATCCTGCCTCTCTTCCCACTTATCTTGTGCGTATTCCGCTCGGGTTCTAAAGTAATACTGTTGCTGCTTGGTCAAAGGTTGATAAAACTCACTAGCAACCATAGGCTCCCAACCTAACCTAATTTCATTAAGCCAAAGACCACCATTAGCGGTTATATCATTTAAAGCATAACCAGCGTTTAGTGCCACGATGGTACTGTCAGAAAAATCACTCTTTAGGCTAAAGCCAAAATTCAAATAATTAGGACCCCAGGATTTTTTCTCTGTGGTTAACATTAGCACTCGCCCAGCCTCATTATCGATAAACTCGGCATTGACTTGCTCAAATTTATCTAGGGCATAGACACGATCAATAGCTAAACGCAATTGAGCTTGGTTAACAATATCCCCAATATGAATAGCAAAATGTTCGGCAATAATACTTTCACTCACATTTGAGTTATTACGATACTGAATATCAACAATCGCTCTAGGCAATGCTTCAAACCATGCCTTGGCTTTAACCTTTCTTTGTTCTTGAACATTTTGATATGTGCTAGCATCAAGTGATAATGTCTGAATTTTACCCAAATTGTTTAACGCTTCTTGCTCACCTAATAATAGAGCTTTACCCATAATAGAAAAGTCAGTCGTACTTAAATCATCAATGGCTGGACGCAGTAAAATATCTTGTTCTGTCAATAAAGTTTTTTGCGCTAAACTGGTGTTATTAGTTAAAATGGTCGACAGTTGGTTGATCACAGAAATGGCACTGTTTAAATCATTTTTGTCTGTTAAAGGTGAACCAATATCAACAGCAATGACAATATCGGCACCCATTTTTTTAATGACATCGATAGGCATATTATTGGTAATACCGCCATCGACCAGAAGCTTGCCATCAATTTTAACAGCAGCAACAATTCCAGGTACCGCTGCGGAAGCTTTCATCGCTTGTGTTATGCTGCCAGAGCTTAAAACTACAGGTTTGGCGGTTACTAAATCACTGGCAACAGCACGATAGGGAATAGCCAAATTATCAAAACCATTTTCACCGCTAAAAAGGCTTACTAAGTCAGTAGACTGTTGTAATAGCTGTGAAACTGTTTGACCCAATAAAAAACCTTGTGGCATTTTAAATTGACCATCGCTATAACCTAAGCGCAGCGAAATATTATATTGGTCACGTAACTTTTTATCTTCAAACAGTAAGTTTTGCCTAGGAATAAAATCTGAATAACCATCATTCCAAGGAAGTGTTAACATGATTTTTTCTATGTCATTTACGTTATAACCAAGGGCATATAGACCACCAACGTATGCGCCTATGCTAGTGCCAACAATATAATCGATGATGACATTGTTTTGCTCAAGTACCCTTAAGACTCCAATATGGGCTGCACCTTTTGCGCCACCGCCACTAAGTACTAAACCAACTTTTTTACGTGTTTGATTGCTTTCTTCAATATTATTGGAGTCAACAACATTAGCTGTTGCGGTGAAACTTGCAATTGATAATAAGCTTAACAAAGGTAAAATTAACAAAGAAAAGCGCATAGATTAGCAGTGGATAAAAAATGATAAAGCCAGTGTAATGATAAGGAAGATGAAAAACAAGGTATTGATATTTATCAGAACTTAGACTTTAGACATTAGCGTTAAGCACTAATATCTAAAGTCTAGATTGAATAAGTTAAGCCTGTCACAAAAGTTTAGGCGCTAGCTTAAATCAATATTATTTAATGTAAGCTCTTGGCAGCTCACTTGTACTGGTATAACGTTTACGCAATGCATCTTGTCTAGATTCTGTTGATACCGCTTGACCATTTATCCATAACGCATTTACTTTAGTGCTTATTTCAAAAGGATCAGCGCTCCATAAAACTAGATCAGCATTCTTACCGACACTAATACGACCACTATTGAGCTTAAAAACATCGGCTGCATTTGCGGTAATTGCCGCTAGCGCATCAGTTTTAGCTAAACCATTAGCAACAGCAACACCAGCATCAAAGCGTAATTGGTTAATATTATAGCTTTCACCACTATTACTTATAATGACTTTAACCCCGGCTTTGTGTAGTTGCGCGACATTAGTAAGTGAATTATGTAGCGAATCAAAACTGTCAGGTAAGTTGGCGACTGCGCTCGTCATTACAGCAACATTTGCTTTCGCAATTTCATCGGCGACTAAAACAGCGTCACTGGCACCTACAAGGACTAAATC
>Ga0114909_1001077_pt1 | contig 16367 bp, 15 predicted proteins | sample MalvireepMed_906_FD_87290 | JGI IMG/M metagenome (GOLD analysis project Ga0114909, IMG submission 87290) | Marine viral communities from the Global Malaspina Expedition - Malaspina viral metaG DeepMed_906 | ecosystem: Environmental > Aquatic > Marine > Oceanic | place: Mediterranean Sea...
TCATTATATATCTGCTGTAAAGCGTCCGAGGTTTCCTTGATTGCATTTTGTTTTTTTGCGGCAGGGGTATTACCTGTCGCACAAGCAATTAACAAAGTAGTCGTTAATGTTGCTATAGCGACATTATTTATTGTATGCATACTTTTATCCTTTGATGTTTCATAAGCTTACAATTGAGCATAACGCATAGTCATTTTTTTTCAAAAAAACTTACCTTTACCATTTTTTATTAACAAAAAGAAAACTGTACCTCTTGTGAGGGTATCAGTATTCGACTTTTTGCGTAAAATAGCTTTAGTATCAGATTAGCAAGTCTTTGGTTTGTGGTTTATTAATTTTCAGCTTGGGTCGGAATTATCACTATGAATACACAATTTACATGGTTGGACTGGAGTGTTTTTGCTCTATATTTTGTAGTGTTAACCTTTGTTGGCTTGTATTTTAGCCGAAAGAAGTCAGCCAATACCAAGGACTATTTTCTTGGAGGCAATACTATGCCTATTTGGGTTGTTGCTATATCCGTACTAGCGACTTCGCAATCAGCTGCGACATTTTTAGGCGGCCCGGATCAGGGCTATCAGGGCAATATGACTTACCTTGCCAGCAATATCGGTGCATTGATTGGTGCATTGTTTGTTGCAGTTTTTTTAATTCCTAAGTTCTATCAATATAAAGTCTCTACAGTTTACGAGTTTTTGGAAATAAGGTTCGGTGAAACAGCTAAGAAACAAGCGGGTTTGATGTATTTATTTGGTCGGATTTTTGCCAGTGGCGCAAGGCTTTATTTGGCAGCAATTGCTGTTGCGATGATCTTATTTGGTAATATTTCAGCTCAGAGTGTCATTCTAGCCGTGCTTATCTTAACGGCTCTGGGGCTTGCATATTCGGTCATCGGCGGGATACGTTCCGTTATCTACAGTGATGCTATTCAATGTGTAATATATATTGGCGCAGCGCTTAGTGTCGTATATTTTCTAATCCAGGCTATACCCGCAGATTGGTCAGTGATAATGAATGCCTTAGAAAAGCCAATTAATGGTCAAATATCTAAACTTACTGTTTTTGACTTTAATCTAGATTTCACTTCTGCTGGCGTTTTTACTGTTTGGTCCTCGATAACCGGTTTTGTCTTGTTGAATATAGCTGCTTTTGGCCTAGATCAAGATATGACGCAAAGGATACTTACCTGTAAAAGTGCTAAAGAAGGCGCCAAAGCCATGATTTTCTCTGTGCTATTGGTGATCCCTGTAATGGCGCTATTTATATTTATCGGCCTTTTATTGTATGTTTTTTATCAACGCCCTGATCTGATGCTGCTATCAACAACTAGTCAAGTGGTGCAAAATTTTGATGGCGAAAAGATTACTATTTTTATGTATTACATTTTAAATGAAATACCTCCCGGAGTTCGAGGATTAGTAACCGTTGGAGTGATTGCAGCAGCATTATCAACCTTAAATTCAGGCCTTAATTCCATGTCGAGTGTTATGGTGCAAGATATATATCGACCTTTTGTGAATAAACTAAACAGGTCTTATGATGATAAACACTTTGTGATGGCAGGGCAGTTAGGCATGATGCTCAGTGCTCTGCTTTTAGGCGCTATGGCTATCTTATGCTTTTACTGGCAAAGGTATACACAGATGCCATTGTTGGCATTTGCTTTAAGCGTCATGGTCATTTCATATAGTGGTCTCTTAGGAGTTTATTTTACTGCCTTGTTTACCAACCGAGGCAACAAACACTCTGTACTAGCATCTTTAATCGTTGGTGCTTTAGTTACTTTTAGTTTTCAGCCCTATGTACTTGAATCCATTAGTCCTTCGCTTACGGATGTTAATGTTGGTTTCACTTGGCAGTTATGTATTGGTACTCTTTGTGCCTTTGTTGTCTGCTGTTTAGGACAAAATCAAACAGGCAATAATGTTAATATAGAAAAGGCAGCAAACGCATGAGTAAATATTTAATTGGAATTGATGGCGGCGCAACGAAAACTATTGCTCGATTAACAGCTAGCGATATAAGTGAGCAGAGCATATTGGTTGAACGAACAGCGGGAAGTTGTTCATTAAGTCATGATTTTGAACAGGCGTTGGTTACTGTCAAACAACTAGTGACAGATTTAGTTCAGTCAGTCACTAGTCAGGCTGAGCAGGTAACTATAGTTATGGGAGTCGCTGGTGCTGGTAATGAAGCACTTAAGCAAAAGTTTTCTCTGGCGATACTTGAATACTTTCAACTTAATGAAGCACAATTAGTGGTAACCACTGATGCGGTCACTTCATTGTTTGGTGCTAATAATGGTCACGCTGCTGTTTGTCTTGCCTTGGGTACCGGCTCGGTAGCAATGTCGTTAGGTAGTGATGGCCACTTTAAGCAAGTTGGTGGTTGGGGAGCAAGTATTGGCGATGAGGGGGGAGCCGTAAGTATTGGAAAACAAGCGGTTCGGGCCTTGCTTTGGGAATATGATAGCAATGAAAGACTTAAGTCTCGCTTATCACTAAAAATTAGTGAATACATAGGTAGCCATAGATCGACAATACTAAGCTGGTTAAGCCAAGCAAGTGCTGTTGATTATGCCAATTTAGCGCCGATAGTCACCGAGCTTAAAACGGAATGCCCACTTGCATATAAAATATTTATTGTACACATTAAACAAGTTGAGAAATTGGCATATACAGCACTTAAAGCTAGTAATGGCCCTTTAATTTTATTGGGAGGGCTTGCTGAAGTTACCGCGCCCTATTTAAGTGATGATTTACAAGAAAGGTTACTTTCTCCAAAAGGTAACTCTGTTGACGGTGCTTGCCATTTGGCGAGGTGTCAATTGAGCGATAAACAGGAAATTAAAAAATGACAAAAACATCGAAACATTCTATAGGCGAAGAACAAGCCTTAATAACTGCACTGGAGTCTATGGTCTCGGAAGGGCAAAATCCCCAAACGTTAGAAATTGACTTGTTGCCGACCTCTAAAGTATTAGCGCTTATTAATCAACAAGACCATCTTGTCGCTTCAGCAGTAGAGAGAGCCATTCCACAAATAACTCAAGCTGTAGATTACATAACAGAAGCCTTTAAAAGTGGTGGGCGATTAATTTACATGGGTGCTGGCACCAGTGGACGTTTGGGAGTTTTAGATGCAGTGGAATGCCCGCCAACCTTTTCGGTTGCTGATGATATGGTCATTGGGTTAATTGCCGGAGGAGACAAGGCTATTTATAAAGCCGTAGAAGGTGCTGAAGACAGTGAAAGTTTAGCGATAGAAGATTTAAAGAGAATTAACTTAAATAAAAATGACGTACTGGTTGGGATTGCGGCAAGTGGCCGAACCCCTTACGTTATATCAGCGATAAATTATGCTAATTCTTTAGCGGCTATTACCGTTTCAGTTACTTGCAACCCAGGCGCGCCAATATTACAAAATGCCCGAGTTGGTATATGTGCTGAAGTAGGTCCTGAAGCATTAACGGGATCTACTCGAATGAAATCAGGTACGGCACAAAAGTTGATTTTAAATATGCTGACAACCGCGAGTATGATTCGCCGTGGCAAAAGTTATAAAAACCTAATGATTGACGTACATGCCAGTAATGAGAAGCTTTATGCAAGAGCAAGTCGCATTGTTATGCAAGCGACAGGTTGTGAGCATCATATTGCTCGTAATGCGCTTGAACAAGCTGATTATAGTGCTAAATTGGCGATATTAATGATATTAACCAATACAGAAATTAAAGAGGCGAGAAAACTCATTGTTAACAACGATGGCTTTTTACGCGCAGCAGTAGATGAGCATAAAAAGAGATAACAATGATGTTTACTAACTTAATGAATATCTATCTGGTTACAGGACTTTTGCTTTGCAGTGTTTACTTAACGCCGGCAAAGGCGGAGCAAGTTCAAACCACTGAAATAGTTGTCGGGGCAGAGCAAGCATTGCAATATCTGCCTTTACTTAAAAATAAACGTGTTGGTTTAATTGTTAATCAAACCTCTCGGGTAAAAGGTCAGCACTTAGTCGATTATTTATTGAATAAAGACATTCAAGTGAAGCTGATTTTCGCCCCAGAACATGGCTTTAGAGGGGACCATGATGCCGGTGAAAAAGTTAGCTCAGGTATGGATAAGGAAACGGGCGTTAAAGTTTACTCTATTTACGGTAAACACAAAAAACCGTCTCGAGAAACCCTTAAAAATATTGATGTGCTGGTTTTTGATATTCAAGATGTAGGAGTTCGTTATTATACGTATATCAGCTCAATGCATTATATGATGGCAGCTGCGGCAGAAAATGATATTCCCTTTCTTGTTTTAGATAGGCCTAATCCTAATGGTGCATATGTAGATGGACCGGTATTAAATACAGCATTTCAGTCTTTTGTTGGCATGCATGAAATCCCCTTATTACATGGTATGACCGTAGGAGAGTTGGCCTTAATGATTAATGGTGAACGTTGGATAGAAAAACAGGCTGATTTATCGGTGATAGCGGTTAAAAACTATAACCACGATATGAGTTATTCACTTCCTATAAAACCTAGCCCCAACTTGCCTAATGATGTGGCTATTGCACACTATGCTTCTTTAGGTTTTTTTGAAGCAACTCCTGTCAGCATAGGCAGAGGAACTGACTTTCCGTTTCAGGTCATCGGATATAACGAATATGCCATTGGCGATTATTCATTTAAACCAAGATCTATCAAAGGAGCTGCTCGCTCACCAAAATTACAAGGTATCAAGGTCACTGGACAAGATTTACGGGGCATGAATACAACGGGATTAAATCTATCGTATTTAATCGCATGGCATAAATTATTTAAACAGCATAAACAGGTGTTTTTTACGCGAGCTGACTTTATGGATAAGTTAGCTGGCACGGATCAACTGAGAGAACAAATTCAACAAGATTGGACGGAAGAAGCGATTCGAAATACTTGGCAGCAGGGCTTAATTCACTTTAAAAAACAACGTGAACCTTATCTATTGTACCAGTAATTTTATCGAGTACTTAACCCCGCAGAGCTTCATAGTATTTTATTCATTATTAAAGAGGGGGGCGCGATAGTGAGTTTGAAGCGTGGCAGTTAAAATATATAGTGGCTAATAAAGCTATCATTCGGACGTGATAGCCATATAGGATAAAATGAAGCAAGAAATAATAGCTATTTTGATAAACATCATAGTAGTTTCTGGGTACTTTAAAAAAATCTTGTTTGCTTTATTGATTAAATGAGTCATTTGAATTGGGCTACTAGTTTTTAGTTATTGACTAATATAAGGCGAAGTAAATTTTATTTATGTAATCATTTGTAATTCGTAAAATTTAGGGCTTATCAATTGAAATGTTTTTTTCAGTTGCTCTCCATCTACCCGGACTTATCCGATAAAATAATTTGAAACGATGAGCAAAGCTAATACTATCTGCATAGCCAATGGTTAGGGCTATTTGCTCTAAGTTATAGTTAGTATAACGAAGTAGGTTACACGCATATTCGAGTCTATATTTAGTAATTAGCTTTAGTGGTGTATAGCCCGTTTCTCGTTTACATAGCCGGTAGAATTGCGGCTCTGAAAGATGCATTTTATTTGCGAGTAGGTTTACCGTCCATGGAAACTGCAATTTCTTTTTTACCGACTGTATTAATAGCTTAAATTTATGCTGTTGAGAGGTCAGGTTGGCATGTATATTTGTTGCTTGCTCTATTTGGTATATAAGTACATCAAGCAGCCCTGAAATAATTTCAGTTTGATGAGGGCCTGTTAAATGATCGATATCTCGTAGCAATGACATGGTTTTATATAAAGGGTCTGCTTTATCTGATTGAAATACTGTAGCTGGCAAATCATGAATGTAGCTAAATTGTGGACAGTCATGCAATAACAACCAAGACATACTCCAATGCTCTTCTTGCAACTCATATATAAAGGGTGTCCCGACGGGCAATACTACAATGCTATTTGCAGGAATTAAATGTTCGCCATCTTCGAGTACTAATTTTCCGCCACCTGAATGTGTGGCGAGTAAATAATGTACTTGAGTTCTATCATTATTTTTATGCTCAAATATTTCACCTATCCCTGTTTTACCAATTTGATAGGTTGTTCTAAGGGTCGATATTCCTGCACAAGCAATAAGTGATTCGGCACTGCCCGGCATAGCCTCAAAATTGAGGAAATATTCTTCACAATCTTGGTGGATATTAATTATATCTTTCCACATGCCATGCCCTTGATGATAGTTTTAGACAGTAATGATGATACTTATGATTATCGTCAAAGCAATGCTTTTTCAATAAAATCCTCGCTTATTCTTTTTAAATATACACCTTAAGATATAGCGATGTTAGATATAAACTTTATCAAAAAAATCGGCAAGATAGCATGGCCTATTTCACTACAAAGTATTCTGGTTACTTTGTTAGGTATGATAGATATCGTTATGGTGTCACACCTTGGCGATAGTGCAGTTGCTTCTGTGGGGATCAGTAATCGCATTTTTTTCGTCATATTGATAATAATGACAGGCATTGCATCAGGTGTTGGTGTTCTTTCTGCTCAATATTATGGCGCCGCTCAAGTAGAGAAGATTAAAAGTATCGTGGCCATGGCAATAGTATTTTCGTCTATCGTCTTAATACCCATAGTGGCGCTTAATTATTATTTTGCTGCAGACATAATAACGCTAGCAAGCAGTGACAATGTAGTTGTCGGCCTAGGGGAGTCATATTTATGGGTTACAGTGCCAAGCCTATTTTTTATAGCCGTAATTATAATTTTTGAAAATGCATTACGGGGTACTGGACAAGTAAAGTTGCCTCTATTTTTAAGCATGCTAGCCATTGGCATTAACATTATTTTAAATTATTGGTTAATTAATGGCGGCTTGGGCGTAGAAGCTATGGGAGTAGAAGGGGCCGCGTGGGCCACAACTATTTCTCGATTTATACATTTACTGATTATGCTTGTTAGTTTACGAAAAAGCGCACAGCTAGTTTTTCCTTCGCTTATTAGCTCGTTACAGCTTAATGACCGAAAAAGATGGGGTAAATTCATTCGCCTAATCTGGCCTATGATGATTAGTTTTGGCGTGTGGTCATTAGGCACTTTTGTTTATCAACTAATTTATGGGCGAATGGGCACACAAGAGTTAGCAGTAATGAGCATGTTGATGCCCATAGAAGGGGTGTTAATCTCCTTCTTTTTTGGTTTTTCATCAGCATGTTCAATACTAGTAGGTCAAAATTTAGGAAAAAGTGATTTTAACGCTGCCTGGGGTACCGCTAAGTTTTTCTCCACAATAGGTCCAATCGTTACCTTGGTATTGGCGACTATATTGTACTTATTAAAAGATGTTGTCTTTTTACCATTTCAATTGATCAGTGAAAGTGCTTTATTGCTAGCTGAGGATGTTTTTTTACTGATAATCTTTGGTACCTGTATCAAAGTGCTAAATATGACCATTTCTATGGGAGTTCTACGAGCAGGAGGGGATAACAAGTACTGCTTATTGATAGATACTGTCGGTATGTGGGTTGTGAGTATTCCGCTAACATTCCTAGCTGCATTCTACTTTCAGTGGCCATTATTCTGGGTGGTAGTTACCGCGTATTCTGAAGAATTTTGCAAGGCGCTTATGTTTATTTTACGTATGAAAAACAAAACTTGGCTAAGAAACCTAACTACAGAGTAAGCTCTAAACGCAGTTGTTGATATGTTTGATGAACATTGATAGATGTTCACCTTATGATCGCACAGAGCCTGATATTTAAACTTGAGTTTGAAGCAGATTAAAGTTTTCTGATGTACTGAAATCTATCAGCAATTGGTTAAATTCTTTTAGTTCATCTAAAGTCGCCATGTCCATAAATGACTTTTCAGATAGTAAGTTTAAGCGATCGAATTCAATTTGACTCATTTGGTATCATCCTTGACCAGTAGTAACTTAACTGTATATCAAGATATTTAATTTGAAAGTCAGGTAAGTCATTATTTTTCCAAGCTTTTGGTCGTTATCCCATGCCAGTGCGATGAAAATAGCCGCGTATATTGTAAATTTATTAAGTACTCGACTTGGCTATCACAGTCAAAACTTCCCCAAGATGCTGAGTTGATGGTGATACAGTTTAAAGCCAGTTGTTTTGGTGAAGGTTTTTTGCAATTGCCTGAAGCAGGCCTGATCAATCGTTTGTTAATTAACGCCAGTAAAGGGCTCTCCATCACGGGTAAAACTGCTGATAGTATTGCCAAAAAAATGAATTTTTTATACCAGCAGCAAAACATGGATAGACTATTATCTTTGATGAAAATCCTTGACCAGATAGCTAAATCTGATGAGCTGAACGTGCTGACCACGCCAGATTATGACTTACACGCAGATATTAATAATACTAACTTAAGACGTATAGAAAACATCTACAGTTACGTGAGAAAAAACTTGGCTGAAGATATTAATCAAACGGAAATTGCCAGCAAAGTAGGGCTTACCACACAAGGCTTTAGCCGTTTCTTCAAAAAGTATACTGGCCTTACCTTTGTTAAGTTTGTTAATACCTTAAGGGTTAATGAAGCCTGTCGACTATTAGTAAGAGAGAGCTTTGATGTCACCCAAGTTGCCTATATGTGTGGTTATCAAAATATCTCGAATTTTAATCGTCGTTTTCATGAGCTAAAAGGTGTGACACCTAGTGACTTTAGAAATGGCTATCGACAAGACTTGAAGCAGCTACAGTTACAAGCTTGATAAATTAACACCTTAAATAAGTATCCGAAATAGATATCCTTAAGAGAGACTATGAATAAAACAATTAACTTAGTAGCTGATATTGGCGGCACTAATATCAGGTTAGCACTTACCGATAAACGTAATACCTTAACCAATATTGAAACTTATCAATGTGCTAAATTTGTTAGCTTATTTGAGGTTATCAGTCAGTACTTATTAGAAAAAGAAATACAGGGTAGAAATATACATGCTTGTTTAGCTATTGCTGGCCCTGTTGCTGATGACTTAATATCCATGACTAATCTACCTTGGCAGTTCTCCCAAAAAGATTTAAAGCAACAGTTAAAGCTCAATAGCTTGACCTTAATAAATGATTTCACCGCTATTTCCATGGCAATTCCTTTTCTTAGCAGTGCACAAAAAAAACAGATTGGTGGTGGTGAGCCTACTGCTGGTAAAGCTATTTCGGTTTGCGGCCCAGGTACTGGCTTGGGCATGGCGACTTTGGTTCCTGTAAAAGGGAAGTGGCATTGTTTTGCTGGTGAGGGCGGCCATATGGATTTTGCTCCTGTTGATAGTCTCGAAATAAAAATATTGCATTATTTACAAGGCGTAAAAAGTCGAGTGTCTTATGAGCAATTACTTTCTGGTTATGGCTTAGAGCAAATTTATCAAGCACTAATCGCACTCGACAGTTACCCAGCTAAACGTAATGCCGCAGCGGATAAACTGTCAGCGGTACAAATTAGCACTCGTGCTATAGCTAACTCTTGTGCTACTTGTTATCAAGCGTTGCTAGTATTTTGTGGCGTGCTCGGGTCATTCGCTGGAAATTTAGCACTAATGGCGAATAGTTTGGGAGGCGTTTATATTGCCGGTGGAATTGTGCCAAAGTTTATTGAGTTTATTCAGCAAAGTGACTTTAGAGCGCGATTTGAAGCTAAGGGACGCTTGTCTGCATTAACTCAACAAGCACCTACTTATGTTATTACTGAGAAGCAGCCTGGATTGCTAGGGGCTTCTGCCTATTTAAATCAAATCTGATAACTACTCATTTAGTAATCTCGCCTCAATAAATTTTGTATGTGCCAGAGTGAATACAGAATTTATTGAGATGGTGTGAAGACCCAAACTCCTGCCGCTTATCTATTTGAAGATTCTGTATCGACTAATACCTCACTATTACTCATTTATATTCATTTCGATTGACTTTTACTTAATGAAATGCAGCTGTACTCTACTCATATTCCATCTAATCAACCTTGTTATTTAAACTAAATGCAATATAAACAGTTTGTTAAGCGATATTATCAAGCCATGATTTAATATTTAAAATAAACCTGTGGTGTTTTTTTAAATATAAAAGTACAGATTTTCATTGACCAAAATTACAATTAGTGATTTAATTCTAATTAGGTTGAAATTGAATCAAACAAATATGACTTAGTCATATTTCCATGATTCATTGGCGTGCACCGCAATAAAGTTTAGGTGCAGTAGCCACAAAGAAGAATCTAATAGGACGTTGAAATGATAAATAGACATTTTGTTTTACTGAACAATACAGATAATGTTTTTGTATGTTGCAAGCAATTACTCACAGGTGGATCAACTACTTTAGAAGAAGTGGATGTAACCATGACGGCTGATATTACTGTTGGCCATAAAATTGCCAGAGTAGCGATTGCTGAAGGTGAAAAAATTATTAAATATGGCGTATCTATTGGCTCTGCAGTTAAAGATATTGCCTTTGGTGAACATATTCATATGCATAATATGAAAAGTGATTATATCGCCAGTCATACTCGTCAAAAAAGAGCCGGAGAATAATGATGAAAGGTTATTTAAGAGCTGATGGCCGTAAAGGCATTCGTAACATTATTTTAGTCACTTACTTAGTTGAATGTGCACACCATGTTGCCCGAGCTATTGTCACTAATAGTCCAAGTGATAACGTGCAGTTAATTGGTTTTCCCGGCTGTTACCCTAATGAATATTCACTGAAAATCATGGAAGGGCTTTGTACACATCCTAATGTTGCTGGCGTATTGATTGTTTCTCTAGGTTGTGAAGGTTTTAACCGAGAGCAATTGGCGAATACGATTAAAGCTAGCGGCCGTGCAGTAGATACCTTAGTAATTCAAAAATCAGGCGGTACTAAAAAAACCATCGATGCTGGTTTAGCCAGTGTTTCAGAGCTACTTGTTAGCGCTGAAAAGGCTGAATTAGTGCCTATGGATATGAGTGAACTTGTTGTTGGCACTATTTGTGGTGGCTCAGATGGCACCAGTGGCATTGGCGCTAACCCAGCCGTTGGTCATTGTTTCGATAGACTTATTGCTGATGATGCTGTTTGTATTTTTGAAGAAACCGGTGAGCTGATTGGTTGTGAGCAAATTATGGCCGAACGCGCTATAACGCCAGAGCTTGGCGAAGAAATCATGAAGTCGGTTGAAAAAGCAGAGCAATACTATACTCAAATGGGCTACGGCAGTTTTGCCCCAGGTAATGCCGAAGGCGGTTTATCTACCCAAGAAGAGAAGTCGATGGGCGCTTATGCCAAGTCTGGTAGCTCAAAAATACATGGTTTGATCAAACCGGGTGATATCCCAAGCCAAGGCGGTTTGTATTTAATGGATGTTGTGCCTGATGGCGAGCCAATGTTTGGTTTCCCCAATATTGTTGATAGTGCTGAAATTGTCGAAATGATCGCTTCTGGCTGTCACCTTACCTTATTCACTACGGGTCGTGGCTCGGTAGTAGGCTCAGCCATTTCACCTGTGATTAAAGTGTGCGCTAACCCTGAAACCTATGAAAACTTAGTTGGTGACATGGACATCAATGCCGGCAAAGTTATCAAAGGTGAAGCGAATGTTGCGCAAGTTGGCGATGAAATATATGAACTTGTTAGAGAAGTTGCAAAGGGGCAGCAGTCCAAGTCAGAAGAACTTGGTCATCAAGAGTTTGTTATAACCTACAAAAAATTTGAAGGCATTGGCCCTTCTTGTTTACCCACTGTTAGATAGTTGAGTTGATAACCATGTTTAAAAAACGACAAATAGGTAAAACCAATTTACAGGTTACTGAGTTAGGTTTTGGCGCTGCTACTTTTGGTAATCTTTATCGTCCAATGCCTGATAATGCCGCACAAGAAAGCATAGTTAAGGCTATGGACTTAGGACTGAATCAATTTGATACTGCGCCTTATTATGGTTTTGGGTTGAGTGAACGCCGAGTAGGTGATGCTCTTCGAAAATATGATAACAAAGATTATATATTATCAACCAAAGTAGGCCGAATTTTAGAGCCTTGTGCTAAAGCTGAAGATAAATACGGTTTTTGCTCACCTATGCCATTTGAGCCGAAATATGATTATTCATATGATGGCATTATGCGCTCATTTGAGCACAGCATTCAGCGCCTTGGTTTATCAAAAATCGATATCTTATACATGCACGACATTGGTCGGGTAACCCATGGTGATGATCATGACCGTCTATTTAAAATAGCGATGGAAGGTGGCTACAAAGCCATGGACGAGTTACGTTCTCAAGGGCTTGTTTCTGCGATTGGTCTTGGTGTTAATGAATATGAAGTTTGTGAACAAGCGATGGACCATGGTTATTTCGATTGTTTTTTACTGGCTGGTCGTTACACCTTGTTAGAGCAAAAAGCGTTAGAAAGTTTCTTACCACGCTGTGTTAAAGAAAATAGCTCAATTATTTTAGGTGGTCCTTATAACTCGGGCATTCTAGCCACAGGTGTCCGCCGTGAAGGTGTAGTGCCACATTACAACTATGAACCGGCTGATGAAACTATCATTAATACGGTTGCGAAAATTGAAGACATTTGCCAAGAGTTCAACGTGCCATTAGCTGCAGCGGCATTACAATTTCCATTAGCACACCCAGCAGTGGTGAGTGTCATCCCAGGATTAAGTTCTGCGAGTCGTGTCGAATCAACCGTTGAGCAGATGAAGGTTAATATTCCTAGTGAGTTTTGGCAGACTTTGCAAGATACTGGCATCTTATACCCAGATGTGCCTGTACCCACAGGTACTGCGGGGTAGCACATGAAACGTATTGATTCTCATCAGCATTTTTGGCAATTATCTCGTAATGATTATGCTTGGTTAACCAAAGATTTAGATATTTTATATCGAGATTTTTTACCCGATGATATTAAGCATGAACTTTCATATGCAAATGTTAGTGAAACGATTTTAGTGCAAGCAGCTGAAACACTCGCTGAAACAGAATTTTTGTTTCACAACGCTTTTAAACAGAAGTTTATCTCAGGTGTTGTAGGCTGGGTAGATATGGAACACCCTGAAGTCTTAAAACAATTATCTTGGTTTATGGAGAATCCTTATTTTAAAGGGATTAGGCCAATGATTCAGGATATTGATGATGTTGATTGGATGCTTAAACCTGAATTAACGCCTGTCTTTAAATTTTTAGAAAATAACTCCTTAAGTTTTGATGCGTTAGTTCTTCCGAAGCATTTAGCAAACTTGCAAGAATTGATAACACGGCACCCTAAATTACGTGTAGTTATAGACCATGGTGGTAAACCTCAAATATCTAAAGCTTTAGGTGTTGATATTGAAAACTCTGTAAATCGACAGTGGGCAGAAGATATTGAGCAGTTAGCTAAAAATAAAAATGTATTTTCTAAGTTATCAGGATTGGTCACTGAAGCAGGTGACAAGGCAAGTTATGCTGATATTGAACCTTATATGAGCCATTTATTGAATTGCTTCGGTGCAGATAAGTTGATGTGGGGCAGTGATTGGCCAGTAGTAAATCTAACGAGTGATTTTTATACATGGTTTGAGATTACCTCCACCTTTATCAAGAAATTTACACGATTTGAACAACAAAGTATTTGGGCTGGGACTGCCAAGAAATTCTATCAACTATAACGACACATATATAACGAAATATAACAATTTAAAGGCTTTATTATGAATAACAGATTTACAGGAAAAGTTGCCCTAATTACCGGCGGTGGTAGTGGTATCGGTCAAAGCACTTCTTTAAAACTTGCAGAAGAAGGTGCGCATGTCTTGATTATTGATTTAGATATTGAAGCGGCAAAATCTACCCAAGAGTTGATTGAAAAATCTGGTGGTAAAGCCAGCGCTTACCAGTGTGATATTAGTAATTCTAGCCAAGTAAAAGACATTGTTGCCCAGATCTTGTTAGAAAACAAAATTGATATCTTAGTTAACAACGCGGGCATAGCACATGTTGGCAATTTAGAAGGCACTTCAGAAGATGACTTAGACCGACTATATAACGTTAATATCAAAGGCACTTATAACTTTATGTCAGCGGTTATTGGCGGCATGAAAGAGAAAAAAAGTGGCGTTATCATCAACTTGGCATCAGTTGCCTCATCGGTTGGTATTGAAGACAGGTTTGCTTATTCAATGAGTAAAGGCGCGGTATTAACCATGACTTACTCGGTTGCTAAAGATTACATTAACGATGGTATTCGTTGTAACTGTATTGCACCAGGTAGGGTACATACGCCATTTGTGGATAATTTCCTTGAGAAAAACTATCCAGATGAAAAAGAAGAAATGTTTGAAAAGTTATCTAAAAGTCAGCCGATTGGTCGTATGGGTAAGGTAGAAGAAATTGCCGGTTTAATTGTTTATTTATGTTCAGATGAAGCTGCTTTTATTACAGGTAGCAACTTCCCGATTGATGGCGGATTTGTCACGCTAAATAACTAATAGTAAAACAATTAGTCTTTTAAACTTAATCCTAGAGCTATAAATATAATTATAAGGTTCAACTATGAATAAGCCAAGTGCAGCATATGCAGACAATAATGAGATAATTTCAGAAGAGGGCAATATGACAACAGCAATCGAAACAGCAGGTGATGCTATTAATCAATCAAGCGCCTCTAAAACGCCCATACTCGCTAAAGAATACTTACTTCCCTTTATACTCGTCGCTGCGCTTTTCCCGTTATGGGGTTTTGCTAACGATATAACCAACCCTTTAGTAAAAGCTTTTAAAGATATTTTCCTTATTAGTAATGCACAAAGTTCAATGGTGCAGTTTGCCTTTTACTTAGGCTACGGCATCATGGCGATACCTGCCGCTATTTTTATCCGTCGCTTCTCATATAAAGCAGGAATTTTATTAGGTTTAGCGCTTTACGCAATAGGCGCATTGCTGTTTCTACCAGCGAGTATGACCGCGCAATTTAACTTCTTTCTATTGGCCTTATGTGTCTTAACTTGTGGACTTGCTCTATTAGAAACCACGGCTAATCCCTATATCCTTTCAATGGGCTCTCCCGAAACCTCAACACAACGCTTAAATCTAGCACAAGCATTTAATCCTATTGGTTCTTTAGGTGGTAAGTTTGTTGCCTCTAACTATATTTTAAGTGAGCTTAAGGTAGAAGAATTTCGAGCTGCTGAAAAAGCCGCACACCCAGAATATGCTGAGATGTTACCTTCCGTTGTTGATGGCAAGTTAACACAGGCATTAGCTGATTTTTCTGTAGCACAGCCTGCTGCGCACCAAGCAATGCAAGCCGCTGACTTAGTTACCGTTCGTGGTCCTTATATAGTCATTGCCTCTGTTGTAGCGTTGTTGTTTGTATTGTTTTTATTTCGCAAATTACCTGACACTATTACCCATGATGAGCCTTTAACGGTTAAGGTATTAAAAGCAACGTTTGGTCGTTTACTTTCTAGTGCAAGATACCGTGAAGGGGTTATTGCTCAGGCCTTTTATGTTGGCGCACAAATTATGTCTTGGACCTTTATCATCCATTACGGTATGACCTCTGTTGGTTTAACGGCAGCACAAGCGCAACAATATAATATGTTTGCTATGGGTATTTTCTTAGCTAGTCGTTTTATTTGTACTTTCTTACTGGCTACAATTCGCCCTGGCCAACTGTTACAAGTATTAGCAATAGGCGGTATTACCTTGTCATTTGGAACTATCTTTATTGGTGGTATGACTGGCTTATATTGCCTAATCGCTACATCAGCTTGTATGTCATTAATGTTTCCAACTATTTATGGTATTGCGCTTAAAGATACCGGTAATGATGCAAGCTTAGCTTCTGCTGGCTTGGTAATGGCTATTGTCGGTGGTGCTTTGATGCCACCATTGCAAGGTAACATGATAGATGGCGCTTCACTTATTGCAGGCATTCCTGCAGTACAAACCTCATTTGTATTACCATTAATTTGTTTTATTGTTATCGCGATTTACGGTTATAGAGCTCACCATACTCATAAAGCATAATGATTTTTATGGTAAATGCTCGCAGCTTAATTTACCGAGCAATAACTCCAGTTTAGGTAAAGTTCAGCATACTATGATGAGTAAGTTGGGCTTGGCCGCCATACATATATAAAGAGATTTGTTAAATGAGTAAACGTTACTGTTTCGCCCTAGATCTTAAAGATGAGCATGAGCTTATTGAAGAGTATATAAATTATCATCGCCCGGATGGTATATGGCCTGAAGTGCTTGATAGTATCAAGGTTTCAGGTGTTGAAAAATTAGATATTTATCTGGTTGGTAATCGATTATTTATGATAATGGATGTTAATAAAGGTTTTTCATTTATTGCAAAAGCTGCTGCTGATCTTCGAAATGAAA
>Ga0114909_1001078_pt1 | contig 16363 bp, 8 predicted proteins | sample MalvireepMed_906_FD_87290 | JGI IMG/M metagenome (GOLD analysis project Ga0114909, IMG submission 87290) | Marine viral communities from the Global Malaspina Expedition - Malaspina viral metaG DeepMed_906 | ecosystem: Environmental > Aquatic > Marine > Oceanic | place: Mediterranean Sea...
AAATATGATTGAGTTGTAAAAGCATAATGTATTTATAGTTCTATTCTAAGGTTCTTATTCGGTTCTTAAAGAGCGTACAGGATTTTGTGAAGCCGCCCTTATGGTTCTAAAGCTGATCGTGAGTAAAGCGATGAATAAAGCCGCAGCCCCGGCTGCGATAAAAATCCAAATGTTTAGGGTGATGTGACTGGCATAACCTTGCAACCAATTATGAGCAAACCACCACGCGAGCGGCACAGCAATAGCAAAACCTACAGCAACCAGTTTTAAAAAGTCGGTAGAAAGCATCAGGGTGATTCTAAGAACGCTTGCTCCCACCACTTTGCGCACACCTATTTCTTTTTTACGCTGCGCCACGATGAGCAGGGAGATCGCAAACAGCCCGATACAACTTAAGATAATCGCCAAGATCGAACCGCTGGTAATCATTGTGGCCATTCTTTTTTCAGCATTAAACGTGCGATCTATATTCTCATCGAGAAAGGACCCGAGAAAATCGGCTTTTGGCTCGATCTCGCCCCAAACTTTTTCTAAAAGCGGAAGTGCTGTTGCCGCTTTATTAGGAGCCACTTTTATATAAGCATAATGCATATTCCAGTCGGGCTTTAAAAATAGTGTGAGCGGCGCCACCGAAGTATTAAGCTTCTGAAAGTTGTAATCTTTTAACACTCCTACGACATTGTAAGCTACGCTGTCGTCCATAATAAAGCGGGTTTCCAACGGATTCTTTTCCTGCAATTGGGCCGCCATTTGCTCATTGATCAACACCGCAAGACTATCTGAAGCATAGTCTCTTTTAAAACTACGGCCGGCAACCAGTTCCATATCTAAGGTTTCAGGATAGTCGTAATCTACCATCAAAATATGCGTGGTAACCATACGGCCTTTATACTCAAATCCCATCTGGCTTGTTCTGGAGCTTCCGTCGCGTCCCAGCCCCAAGCTGTTATTAGAAGCCGTGATGTCTAAAATTTCAGGATACGCCTGCAATTTATTCCGTAGTAATTGCATCACCTGCGCATCAGAACGTTTTCCGTTAAGCGGTATTGAAATCACTTGCTCTTTGTTGTACCCCAGATTTTTATTCCGCATAAAATCGATTTGTTGCCAAAGCACAAACGTACCACTGATCAATAAGATCGCGATCCCAAACTGAATGACCATCAGCACATCCCGCACCCGATTTTTACGGGTGAGATTGAGTTTTCCTTTTAAGGATTGAAGCGTTCCTAATTTAGAAAGCAGCAGTGCAGGATACCCACCTGCAATCAACGTGATCACCATAAAACCCAGCATGAAACCTAAAAGCATTTTAATACTGAAAACAGCTTCAAAAGTAGCCCGGGTTGAAAACAAGGTTTTAAAAGAATCTGAAAAAGCGGCCGCCAATGCACCTCCCAAAATTGCAGCACCTAAAAAGATAAAAATGCTTTCACCCCAAAACTGAAAAAACAGTTGTGCTTTGCCGGCGCCTAAGGTTTTACGCATCCCTATTTCCCGTAAACGCTGTGTGCTTTTTGCAATGCTCATATTGATAAAATTCACGCAAGCGATAAACAAGATCAAGAAGCCCACACCTAGAACCAAATACGGCATCGCTTTATCTACGTGCGCGATTCCGTAGTCAAAATTAGCATAGGCACGGTCTTGAAAAGGCAATAGGCGTATTTGTTTGTAGTATCCGTTTTGATCGGGCTGAGCTCCATCGCGCTTGGCGGCTTCAAGATCTTCTTTATAATGCAATTGTGTGAACGGAGCGGTTGCCTGCTCAAATTGTTGCGGAGTGACGCCCTGCTCCAACTGTACAAAAACCTCATGATTCTCTTTACTCCAATCGTCTTTAATACTCGCATAAGAGAACGAAGCCTGATTGCTGAAATCTAAAGCTAAGTCAAACTTTATACTGCTCTGATCGGGGAAATCTGCTGTAATTGCATTTACTGTAAATAATTTCTCTTCTCCTTCGGTGATGACGCGCAGGGTTTTACCTAAGGCGCTTTCTTTGCCAAAAATACGTTCTGCCGCGTGCTCCGTTAGCGTTACAGTGCTCAAGTCTTTTGTGGGTTGCGTTTCAACTCCGCGAAGTACAGGAAAACTAAACATCGAGAAAAAATCTGGATCTACATAGGCAGCACTCATACGCAGTTCCTTATCACCGGCAATGACCAAAACGCCTTTACCGTTAACTCGTGTGCTTTGGGCAATTCCCGGTACTTCTTCTTGTAAGGCCGGAGTAAAGGGTACCGATTTAGGGACGCTTGACACGATCCCTTCGGGCGTTTGTTCAGTGGAATACACCTGATATAAGGATGCATTATTTTGATGAAACCCGTCGTACGAAAGTTCAAAGAAGGCGTACATTCCCAAGAGAACGGCCACCGCAAAAGCCGTACTCAAACCTACAAGGTTCAATACACTGAAGGTTTTATCCTTCCATAAATTCCGTAGGGCGATTTTGATATAATTCTTTAACATAAGGGTTGATTTTGATTGATGAATTATTCGGTTCTAAGTGCTTTTACGGGATTGGCGATTGCGGCTTTCAGCGTTTTAAAACTCATAATAAGTACGGCAAGCAGCATCATTCCTAATCCGCTTAACGCAAACACCCACCAGCTCATTTCGGTTTTATAGGCATAATCTTCAAGCCAATGCTGCAATCCCCACCAGGCAATAGGCAGCGCGATCACATAGGCTATGATGACCAATTTTAAAAAGTCGGTACACAGCAAGGCATTGATTTGAAGAATCGAAGCTCCCAACACTTTGCGAATCCCGATTTCTTTAGTGCGTCGTGAAGTGGTGTGAATTACCAGCCCCAACAATCCTAAGCAGCTAATGAGCACCGCAAGACCGGTAGCCCAGTTGAGTAAGGTTGCAATGCGTTGCTCTTGCTTATAAAACCTTGTAATACTCTCATCTACAAACGTGAGCCTAAACTCTTCTCCGGGATACACCTCTTGATACAGCTGCTCTACTTTTGCAATGGTATTTTGCCAACCGGAAGAAGTACCGGTAAGTTTGACGTGCAGTGTTCTAAAATTGGTACGGCGATCTCGGCTGGTATCTCCGGTAAGCATCAGCGGCATTACTCTATCTTTCAGCGAGCGCTGGTTAAAATCCTGCATCACTCCAACGATCAATCGTTGATGCGAATTGAGTTCAAGATATTGCCCTACAATTTCCTTAGGATCTTTAAAACCAAAAGCACGCATTCCGGTTTCATTGATCACATATTCTTCGATGGTATCATTAAGTGCTGGTCTTCCGGCAAGCAATTCGATATCATAAAGCTTTAGATATTCGGTATCGCCATTCAGAATTTGTAGTTCCTGAATAAACTCCTGACCGTCTTTTTTAAAAATTCCCATTCGGGTTGCCATATTGAATGACGCAGGAGGCATCCCCCCCAGACTCACGTTTTGAATCTCAGGAATACGCTTCAATTCCTGTTCTAAAACAAGCCGTTTGTCTATCGAAAAATCTTCCCACGGCGTTTGCAAGTAAACAACAGCTTCGGTATTAAAGCCCAAATCCTGATGCATCATATAATAGATTTGCTTACCTACAAGGAGTGTCGCGATCACAAAAACCTGTGCAATCGCGAACTGAGAAACGGTTAACACCTGACGCAAAACACCCTTTTCTTTGCTGCTCGAAACGCTTCCTTTAAGCACGCGTGCCGGTTTAAAACGGGACAGTACGACGCCGGGATAGAAACCTGACAATAAGGTGATCACGATGACAAGTACGACAACTAGTGCCGCAAACCAAGGAGTTAACATAAGACTCAGGTCAATTCCTTCTGCCATAAAACTGTCAAAAGCCTTAAGCGCTAAGACGCAGAAAACAACAGAACATAAAGCGGCTATAAGCGTGAGCAGAAAGGTTTCGCCTAAAAACTGAAGCACCAATTGACGTTTAGAGCTGCCCATGGTTTTGCGCACTCCAATTTCTTTAGCACGACTCGCTGCCTGAGCGGTATTCAAATTGATAAAATTGATGCTGCCTAAAAGCAACAGGAAAAGCGCCACAAAGACCAAACTTATTAAAATGCCTTTATCGGCTTCGTATCCCGAATAGTCATAGGCGCCATACTCGTGATCAAAATGCAAATCAGACAAGGCTTGTAGATTGAACGTACGCTTATTGTTGTACTTGAGCATATCGGCATCAACGTGCGCTTGGCTCAAAGTAGCCAACTGCGTTTTGATTTGCTCAGGCGTACTGTGCTGCGCGATCTTGATGTACAATTGCGAAGCGTTATTGGTGTTTCCCCAATTATCGTCAAAAACCTCATCGCTGCTTTCGGTTTGCTTTGCGGTTTCTAGCGAAATAAACTCATTAAAATAAAAGTCGGTTCGCTTGTCAAAATCTTCAACAATCCCGGAAACTGTTGCTGAAATGGTTCCGTCATATACCAAAGATTGTCCCATTACAGCTGCTAAAGGCATATTCGGAAAATACGCTTCAGCACGCTTTCGGGTTAACACGACACTATTAGGTTGCTGTAGTGCCGTTGCTTTAGAACCGGCGATCCATTTGTATTGAAAAATATCAAAATAACTCGCTTCGGTGAGAATTATACGTTCAGGATCTTTAAAGGTTTGCTTGCTCGCTTCCGCCTTAGCTTCAGAAATCCACCAATTATAAAAATACGCCGATTGCTCAATACCGGTAAGTTGCTCCTTAGCAGCGATACGCATCGGCGGGGTTACCCCTCCGTTTTTATAATTGCCTTGCGGCGTTTCAAAATCGGTTACCACCCGATAAATGCGATCGCCGTCCTCGTGAAACGTATCAAAGCTAAAATCATAATATACCATGAGTCCGATCACAAACGAAGCACTCAGCCCAATGGCCAGACTGATGACATTGATGGCTGAAAAAAGTTTGTTTTTCCAGATGTTGCGCCAGGCGATTTTGATATAGTTTTTAAGCATTTGTGTTCGTTTTTGATTGATGAATTATTCAGAGCGTAAAGATTTTATAGGATTTGAAATGGCGGCTTTTAAAGCCTGATAGCTTACTGTGGAAATGGCAAACACAACCACACCCAATCCGGCGACTATAAAGACCCACCAGTGAATAGGTGTTTTGTAACTAAAATCCTGTAACCATTGATGCATACCATACCAGGCAATGGGTGCCGCGATAACTATGGCAAGAATTACTAGTTTTATAAAATCTACAGAGAGAAGCGCTGTAAGTTGTAAAGTCGAAGCGCCTAAGACTTTTCTAACACCAATCTCCTTAATACGCTGTTGCGCACTAAAGGTAGCAAGCGCAAAAAGTCCCATTCCGGCAATAAGCATTGCTAGCACTATAAACACGCTAAAGACTTTTGAAAGCCGTTCTTCTGAGCGAAACATCGCCTCAAAAGCATCATCTAAAAATTGATATTCAAAAGGAGATTCTGCATCATAGTTCTGATAAATTGTTTCTAATTTCTCAAGCAGTGGCTGCACCGGAGTATTGGGTTGAAACCGCACATACAAACAGCCTCCTCCTTTCCCTAAAATATTGGAAGTTGCATTGGTTTTTTCGGTCACAAAAAGTGCTAGGGCATCTATAGGATTGTCTAAGCTTTGAAAATGAAAATCCTTGACCACGCCTATAATTTCTATTTCACTATTACCAACAGTCATATGCTCACCTACAGGATTTGCCCCTAATTGAAATTTTTTAATCGCCGCTTCATTAATAACCACCTGATCTTGTTTGGTAAAAAAACGTTGATCCTCGGGCTCTTGTTCCCATTGCACTCCCAAGGTATTGAAGTAATCCTCATCAACGGAAAACACAGGAATGCCTGTACCATCCGGCAATAAAGATGTAGAAGCAAAGAACATATTATACCCGCCATACATAGGGTATCGCGCTACTGCCGTATGGGTAACTTCTGGTAAAGCTTCAATCTCATTTCTAAAAGGGATACTATTGCCTCCCATAGTTTGTTGTAGCGGCAACATCACGAGATCAGAGCGATTTAAACCGGTGTCTAATGCGCGTACATAATCGAGTTGCTGATGAATAATCACACCACTTATCAATAAAGCTATTGCAATTATAAATTGTACGGTAGTGCATAATTTACGCAAGCGCTCGCCTCCCATTTTTGATGTACGACTGTTTCTAATATTTTCAACAGGATTAAACGCAGACATTACCAAAGCCGGATAACAACCAGATACCACAATGGTAAATACCAAAATTGCACCAAGCATCATTAAAAATGAAGGGTTGAGAAAGAAAGAAGAATCGATCTGAATACCTAGCATTTGAAAAAACCAAGGTTTTAAAACTATACCCAGCACGATCGAAGCAATAAATGCTAGGAGGACATACAGCGTTGATTCTACATAAAACTGAACGGCAACCCCCGCCCTGCTGGCACCGTTTACTTTACGCACGCCAATCTCTTTAGCGCGCAAGGTGGCTCTCGCAGTTGATAAACTCAGGTAATTAACCACTGCAAGAATTAGAATAAGCAGCGCTATTAAGGGAAAAATATTGATGTATTTTGGCGTAGAACTATCTCGACCTTTTAGATGCGTTTCAGTCAATGGACTTAGCTTATACACATCAGTAGCTTCAGTATTTGCCTGCAAGCTCAATTCTTGCATTGTATGTTCTACAGCTACTACGGCTTTTGAATCACTCAATTTTAAAAAGGTAGGGAAAGAACCCAACCGAAATAACTCCTTATCAAAATCCAGACTATATTCAGACATTGTTCGCAAGCTGTTTATAGAAGCAATAAAATCAGGATGAATACTCGAATTGCTCGGTATATTTTCCATCACCCCAGTAACCGTGAATAAATAAGTGCTATCTTTTTTTACAGAAAGGGTTTTTCCTAGTGGATTTTCTGCCCCAAAATATTTTTGAGCCATCGCTTCGGTAAGCACCACAGAATAAGGCTTTTCTAAAACTGTCGCTTCTGCGCCTGTTTTCAACTTAAAAGAAAAGAAATTAAAAAAATTGGCATCGGCATAACTAAAAGAAGGTTCAGAAAACTGAACTCCGGGATTCTGTGTGTTCTTTAGAAGTACCGGTTTGTATTCACTTCGTAACCGTAAACCAGAAGTAACCGCCGGACTCGAACTGGTCACGCTAGAAGCAACCGAAGCATTCATCGCACTCATGAATAGCGTGTCACCCCCCATAGTCACCTGAGCCTCTACCTTATAAATACGTGATGCGTCCTTATGAAAACGGTCATAGCTGTGCTCGTGAGCTACGTAAAATAAAATCAGCATACAGGCCGTAAGCCCGATGGCCAGCCCACCAATGGTGATCAAACCAGAACGCTTGTTTTTAAGCAGATTCCGCCAAGCGATTTTGATATAGTTTCTAAACATTAGTCTTGATTTTGATTAATGAATTATTCTGTACGCAGTGATTTTACGGGGTTTGCTATTGCCGCTTTGATGGCTTGAATGCTTAGGGTCAACAATGCAATAGTGATCGCAATAGCTCCCGCTAAGAAATAGAGTTCATAAGGATCTGAAATTTTATAGGCAAAATCCTGTAACCAGGTTGTAGTTATATACCAGGCTAACGGCATTGCGACACAAAGCGCAATCACAATAAGTTTCAAAAAGTTGATAGACAACAAGTAGGTGATTTGAGCGATAGAAGCACCAAGAACTTTACGTATGCCTATTTCCTTTTTTCGCTGTGCTGCCATAAAAACTGAAAGTCCAAACAAACCTAAGCAAGAAATCAAAATGGTTACTGCGGCAAAAACATTCAGAATCTTCGCAGTGCGCTGTTCGCTTTCATAAAGATTTTGATAATCTTGATCTAAGAAGGAATACGTGATCGCACTATCAGGTTTAAACGCTTTCCATACCTGTTGAATTTCTGAAAGGGCCTGAGCTGTATTCCCTTGTACCTTAATTAGAACTTTAGCAGACCAGTCATACTCTGCAAAAAGTGCTACCGGAGTGATCTTTTGATGTAGTGATACAAAATTAAAATCTTGCAGAACACCTTTGACATATCCAACCCTTCCATTAAGATTTACTGCCTTTCCTATAGCTTCTTCTGGAGTAAATCCTAATTTATTTATTGCTGTTTCATTCAACATAAAAGCATAAGTACGCTCTTCAGAAGCAACTTTCACTTGCATTCTATCGGTTTCATTAAAATTGGACCCTGCGATTACTTGCATATCCAATGTAGTAACATAGTCTTTATCTACAGGAGCTGCCGTTATTGAAATCCCGCTTTCTTGACCATTAACCTGAATACTGTACCCGCCTTGCATATCTACCGGAGTATGAGAAGATGTCGTGACGTTTGATATGGATTGCGAGGCCAGCAATGCATTTTTAAAAGATTCTACCGTTTGTTGAGACATTCCGTTAGCATCGACAACAACAACATTAGATCGATCAAGACCTGTATCGGTATCTTTAATGTAATCAAGTTGCCTTTTTGCCACCAAAGTACCTATTATAAAAACTACAGAAACCGTAAACTGAAAGACAATTAGCAACTTTCTAACACTACCGCTTTTGCTCAGGGAGGAGGTGTTATTCTTTAAGGCAGTTGCTGGTTTGAACCTCGATAAAATAAGTGCAGGCCAACCTCCTGCTAATAGTGTAGTACTGCAAAGCAGAACTACCAGAGTGATTACAAAGTATGACCAATCCCAACTAGCAAGACTTATATTTAATCCTGTCAGATTATTAAATGTGGGTAGCAATGCAAGTGCTCCCAACGTACCTATCATGATTGCCAAAACAATTATCACCCCTGCTTCGGTTAAAAATTGAGCAATTAAACTTTTACGCGGAGCACCCATCACTTTACGCACACCTATTTCTCTAAGACGCTCAACAGATTTTGCTATCATCAAATTGGTAAAATTTATTGCAGCTATTGTAAGTAACAACACTGCTAATGCTCCCAAAATGAATAAATAGGTCTTCAAATTACCTGATGCTTCAGCCGAAAGATGATCTTCCTGAAGCGGGACAAAGTCAAAGTGCATCTTAAAACCAGCCTGAAAATCTTCTTCAAATTCCTTTTGAACAAAGGCATTGAACTTTTGCTCTACCTGTGTACGCTGTTGAGCATCTTTCAGCAGCAAATAAGAATGATCGTTTGCTGAATTCCAGATTTCCCGTTCAGCACGCTTACTTGATTGATAAGATCCCAACAAGTCAAATTGAAGCGAAGAATACGGTAAGTTATCTTCAATCACTCCGGTTACCTCCCATACATTATCATTAATAACAACTGACTTTCCTAAAGCCGGTTGAGCTCCAAAATATCGGGTAGCAGTGGTTTGAGTAAGTATTACAGCATTAGGCTTGTTTAGAGCTGACTTAGAATTACCATTTACAAAATCAAAACTGAAAACATTGAGAATGGATGCATCTGCAAGAATCATATTACTTTCAGTAAAATTCTTACCATCTATTTCAACCTCCCGACGATCATATTTATAAACACGCACCGCATCTTCTACTTCAAAAAATTCCCGCTTGGCTACGGGAGCAACTGCAGTTGGCGTGTAACGTGAAATGGTGGCTTCTTCATCTGAAGGAGACTTATAGCTATAGTTTACATATACGATACGATCTGCCTTCTCATTAAAACGGTCATACCGCAATTCATTTAAAATATAAGTTCCGAGGAGTAAAAAACTTATAACGCCTACAACCAAGCCTGCAAGACTTAATGAACTCGTCAACGTATTCTTATGGAGACTTCGCCAGGCGATTTTGATATAGTTTTTAAGCATATTATTGTTATTACTATTCTGTTCTGAGTGATTTTACCGGATTAGCCGTAGCCGCTTTTATGGCTTGAATGCTCACGGTGAGCATGGCAATGAGCAAAGTGATTCCGCCGGCCAGTGCAAAAATCCACCAGCTTATTGCGGTTTTATACACAAAGTCTTGTAGCCACAACTGCATTACATACCAAGCCAGTGGGATCGCCACTACAGCTGCTACGATTACAAGAATTAGAAAATCTTTTGACAACAAACGCGTGACCTGAAACACAGAAGCTCCTAACACTTTACGAATTCCTATCTCCCGTTTTTTTAATTGCGCCGCATAGGTGGTTAGTCCGAAAAGTCCCAAACAAGACACGAGAATTGCAATCACCGAAAAGATGTTAAACAGTTTCCCGGTGCGTTGATCTTCGCGATACATCTTCTCATAGGATGCATCTAAAAAAGAATAATCTAACGGAAAATCAGGTGTGTATTCTTTCCATAGTTCTTCGATCGCGGCAATAGTCGCTGTAGTATTCGTTCCTGAAGTTTTGAGATATACGCGGTAGGCGTCGGGTGCATAATACATCACCGCTGGGCCAATATCGCTTTTTAAATCTCTAAAATGATAATCTTCAACAACGCCTACAATGGTGCCTTTGGTTTCGTACAATTCCAGATTTTGCCCCACAGGATTGATCATTCCCATCGCTTTAGCCGCGGTTTGATTGATGATAAAATGTGTAGAATCTGTACTGATGCCTTTAAAGTTTTCTCCAGCGATCAGATTCATTTTTAAAAGCGGAATAAACTGTTCATCTATCGCCATTGGTGTTACGACCAATTCTTGATCGACTTCTCCTGCACCCCATTTGATATCTCCGGTAGAATTCTGATTATCGATAATGGGGTTAGAGGCAAACGAAACACCGGTTACTCCCGGAATATTAGTCAAACGTCGTTTTACCGTTTCGGCGTGTTCCTGCATACTGCCACTCATCCAAAAGTTAAGCACTTGACTGCGATCGTAGCCGGGATTCTTTTCGGTTAAAAAATCAAGTTGACGCCCGATGACCAGCGTGCCAATAATGAGCATCACCGAAAAGACAAACTGTACGGTAACTAATACTTTTCTCAGAGTTCCTCGGCTAACGCCTCCTACTCTCCCTTTTATGGCTTCTAAAGGTTTAAAAGAGATAAGCATCAATGCAGGATAAATGGAAGAAACCACTAACGTGATTATAAAAATCCCCAAGATATACAGTGGCAGTGGCCCTTGGATCAATTCTAAACGCAACGACTTTCCGGAAAGCTGGGTGAACTTAGGTGCTAAAAGAAAAGCGAGCCCAATAGCTAAAAAGATCGCTATACCAAAAAACAAGATCGACTCTGCAATAAACTGCCCAAATAAACTGCGTTTACCTGGACCTATAATTTTACGAATACTGATTTCTCGTGCCCGCTGAAAGGCTCTAGCCGTGGCGAGATTCACATAATTAATACAGGCAATCGCCAGAATAAGTAACAAAACAATCGCAAAAATCTTAACCGTATTGATCCCTCGTGGTTCACCTGCAGCATTATACAGATTCATCGCGGTAATAGGCTGTAAATAATAGGCTGCTTTATCATCAAACAGGTCGGCATTAGGATCGTTTTGCTGTTGGATCTGCGTAAGTTTTTGCGTGACTGCAGCAACATCATCGGTAGATCGGAGCTCGAGATAGGTGATATAATTAAAGTTTCCCCAATCGGTATCTAAAGATTTCCAATACTTGCTGTTTGCATATCCGGTTTTAAGCGATTCCATAGAAAAAAACAGCTCATAGGCAACGCTCGAATTTTCCGGTATATCTTCAACCACACCGGTAATAATGTAATGTTCTTGATGATCTGCCTCTAAGGTTTTACCAACGACATCGGCGGTTCCAAAAAGCTTTTCAGCAATAGCTTTTGTAAGCACCACTGCATTGGCATCGTTAAGCAGATCTCCTTTGTTTCCCGCTAAAAGTTTCCGCTCAAAAAGATCAAAAAACGCTGCATCTACGTAAGCTCCGGTAATCTCATAATCGGTGCTGTTTACTGTATATAGTCGGTTTGACCAATTTTGACGAAGTCGAACTGCACGTTTCACCTCAGGAATATCACTCAAAGCATACGCCGCCACCGGACCCGTTGAAGAACCCCAGGTTTGAACAGTTCCACCGCTTTTAATGTTACTCGAAACTCGGTAGACTTGATCGTGATTGCCGGCAAAACTGTTATAGCTCAGTTCTGACTGAATCCAAATAACGATAAAAATAGCAATGGTGAGACCAATCGTCAGCCCCAACAAACTTATAAGATTGTAGAACTTATCTTTTTTGAGATTCCGCCAGGCGATTTTGATATAGTTTTTAAACATTTGTGTTCGTTTTCTGTTGCTTGTTTTTCTATTCCGTTTTTAGCGATTGGGTAGGATTTTGAAGTGCGGCTTTTATGCTCTTAAAACTTATCGTAGCCATAGCTATAAAAAGCGTGATGCAAGCCGCCAGCACAAATTGTCCCAACTCAAGATCCACGCGATATGCAAAATCCTGCAGCCATTTTTGCATTAAGTAATACCCTATCGGAAACGCGATCAGAAAGGCGATGGCGACCAACTTGATAAAGTCTTTAGCGAGCAAGCCTACTATTTCGGTAACGCTCGCGCCCAACACTTTTCGAATTCCGATTTCTTTAAAACGCTGTTCGGTGGCAAAGGTGATCAGACCAAACAAGCCCAGACAAGCCACAAAAATGGTTAGCATCGTGAAGATGCTTAGAATCACCCCCATTTTTTCTTCTTTGCGATAGGTTTCCTCAAATGAATCTTCTAAAAACGAATAGGTAAAAGCTTGTTCAGGATTGAATGTTGCCCATTTTTCTTCAGCAAAATCGAGAACTCCCGCGACGTCGGCATTCTTGGTTTTTACGATCAAACCGCCGTAAGGATTGTACGCCAAAACCAAAGGATCGATCTCGCTGTGTAAGGATTTAAAATGAAAATCTTTAATGATCCCTATAACCGTCAAGCGTTCATTTTCAGTATCAGCCGCGCGTTCAAAAGTTGCTCCTATAGGATTCTCACCCAGCCCTAAAATTTTAGCTGCCTGCTCGTTCAGGATCACTTTATCAGATTCATTTTTTAATTCTGTTGAAAAATTACGTCCTTCAATCAATTCCAATCCCAACGTGGGGATATACTGCTCATCTACATCGTAAAAGAAGAATTTTCTCAGGTAGGTGTTGTTCTTAAAAATTCCGCGCAAATGATTGTCTGTTTCTCCCGCAGGAACAAAAGCCGATCTGCTTATACTGGCAATTCCGGGGTTTTGAAGCAACTCTTCTTTATAGACGTTGACACGTTCTGATCCCATTTTATAAGCATCTCTCAGCACGATCACCTGCCCTTTCTCATAGCCTAATTTTTTATGCTGAATGAATTGCATCTGTTTATATACCACGATCGTAGCAAGAATCAACGAAGCCGAAATCACAAATTGAAAGATCACCATCCCGCTTCTCAAGCTAGTGCTGCGACCGCTGCGCGCAATTTTATTGGTAATTGCCGCCAGCGGTTTAAAACCAGACAACACAAACGCCGGATACGCCCCTGCAAAAAGACTTATACCCATGATGAAAACCACAAGCAGCAGAATATTTTGAACCGAAATAAAATCGAGCAGCGCAAGTTCTTTTCCGGCTAGGGTATTGAACGCCGGTAAAAGCAAGGCCATGATGCCGATCGCCAGAAGGGTTGCAAAAGTTGTAGTGAGTATAGATTCGGTTAAAAACTGCGTGATCAATTGCTTTTTTGCCGAACCTAACATCTTACGAATACCTACTTCTCTACTACGCTTTGTTGCAGTTGCCGTAGCGAGATTCATAAAATTAACACAGGCGATCAACAGCATAAATAATGCGATCGCACTAAAAATATAAACGTATTTGATATCTCCCGTAGGAGACAGCTCAGTGTTCGGACTAAAATCTGAGTGTAAGTGAATATCAGTAAGTGGCTGTAAAAACAAGCCCAACTTATTGTTTTGCTGAAATTCTTCATAAGAAATCCCAATGGCCTGCTTGACCTGATCTCCAATATATTTTTCTAAAAGCGCAGGAATTTGTGCTTCCAGCTGTGCCAAGTCGGTTTCAGGCTGAAGCTCTAAATAAGTCGCAAAACCTGAGGTTACCCAAGAATTTGAAGAGCTGCGCGTATTGTGCTGCATGGGTATAAAAACATCAAACTGCAGATGGGTGTTTTTTGGAAGATCTTCGAGCACCGCGGTTACTTCGAGCGCTTCTTCAATATCCTGAAATTTAACACGTTTCCCGATAGGATTTTCTGAACCAAAATACTTTTTAGCTTCAGATGCGGTAAGCACGATGCTGTTGCGATTTTCAAGCGCTGTTTTAGGATTTCCTTTGAGGAAATTCAAATGGAATAATTCAAAGAAATTAGGATCTACAAAAGCGGCTTTCAACTCTTCATAGCTGGTATTCTTGTACTGCACCTGCGGATTGTACACCATACTCAATCGCGTGGAATTTTTCACTTGCGGAAAATCTGCTTTAAAAGATTTGGCCACCGGCGCAGCAACCATGGCCTCTTTGAGTTCCTCTCCGTTTACATTTCCGCGAAGCACGACACGCGCTAAACGATCGGCATTATCAAAAGACTGTTCGTAGCTCAACTCGTCCCAGACGTAAAGCGAGATCATCAAGCAACTGGCAATCCCTATGGCAAGACCACTGCTATTCAAAAAGAACAGCGATTTGTCTTTTTTGAGATTCCGCCAGGCGATTTTGAAATAGTTTTTAAGCATAACTGATGTTCTATTGGGAGTGATGAAGTCCCGTTTTATTGATTGATTTTCGACAGCTGCCGATTGATGAATGAATCCCCGTAAGGAATTTTAAACTTCTAGCGTGTTGCTTTTATATTCGGTCAGCACATTTTCGGTTACTTTCTGACCGTCGAGCATCCTGATGATGCGGTGGCTATACTTGGCATCGTGCTCACTGTGCGTAACCATAATGATCGTCGTCCCGCCTTCGTTGAGTTCGGTAAGCAGATCCATCACCTCATTACCGTTGCTACTGTCCAGATTTCCGGTAGGTTCATCGGCAAGTATGAGTTTAGGGTTATTGACCACGGCGCGTGCAACGGCCACGCGCTGCTGCTGCCCTCCAGATAATTGCTGCGGAAAGTGTTTGCGACGGTGCATAATTTGCATTTTCTCAAGTACTTCGTCTACACGCTTTTTACGTTCTGCAGGTTTTACGCCGGTATAGATCAGCGGAAGCTCTACATTTTCAAAAACGGTGAGCTCGTCAATGAGGTTAAAGCTTTGAAAAACAAAACCGATGTTGTGCTTGCGCAAATCGGCACGTTTACGCTCATTAAATCCTGCAACTTCAATTCCGTTAAAAATGAAACTTCCACCGTCAGGATCGTCAAGCAAACCAAGGATGTTAAGCAAAGTTGATTTACCGCAACCCGAAGGTCCCATCACGGCTACAAATTCACCTTCCTGAACCTGAAAAGACAATTTATTTAAGGCGATGGTACGCACTTCTTCGGTGGCGTAATATTTCTCTAAGTCTGTAATTTTTATCATTAGGAAACGATTAGTGTTAATACTGTGATGATTAGTGTTGTCATAGGTTTATATTTTAATCCTGAAGTACCAATTCTTGTACTTCTTCGTAGTTATCATAACTGCTGGTGATCACACGATCGCCGGGTTCTAAGCCGCTTAAGACTTCGTAATATTCTGTGTTTTGACTGCCTAGTGAAATGTCTGCTTTATATGCGGAAGCTCCATCCTCACTTACTTTAAAAATCCAATTTCCACCGGTTTCTTGAAAAAAGCCTCCTTTCGGAATCAATAACGCTTGTTTTTCTTGACTTAAAGCTACGCGTATTTGCAGCGTTTGCCCGCGACGAATACCTTCAGGAACTTCAGATTCAAATTCCATATCTACCTGAAACCTTCCGTTCGTTACTTGCGTGTATACTTTTTTGATGACTAAAGTGTAGCTCTTTCCGTCAAAATCAAAGCTTCCGGTCTGACCGGTGTAAATTCTGGAAATGTAATGCTCATCAATATCTATACGCACCTTATACCCGCTCAACACATCTATTTGCCCCAGACGCTCTCCTTTATTTTTAGACTGACCAATTTCAGCATCCAGCGAAGTTAATTGCCCGTCAACCGGCGCTTTCACCACGAGATCAGCCACTTTACGACGCATCAACTCCAAGGCATTTTGAGTACGCTGGTACGAACTAGTTACTTGATTTTTTTCCTGTTTTACCGCCAATGAATCTTGCTCCAGAATCTGCTTGGCAAGCTGCATACGCTCTTTCTGGTAGTTGTAATCATTTTGAGATTTAATCAAATCTTGACGCGCGATCGCATCCTTGTCGTAGAGTTTTTTGTTGAGTTCGTATAAACGCTTGGCTTCAATAAGACTGTTCTCAACATCGGTATATTGATTGAGTTTATTAATGGTATACTAGCGCGCTGCGTTTTGCGAAATCTACAACTGTGTCAGCAAATTATACACCTGCGTTTCCTGATTGACCAAACGCAATTC
>Ga0114909_1001084_pt1 | contig 16310 bp, 14 predicted proteins | sample MalvireepMed_906_FD_87290 | JGI IMG/M metagenome (GOLD analysis project Ga0114909, IMG submission 87290) | Marine viral communities from the Global Malaspina Expedition - Malaspina viral metaG DeepMed_906 | ecosystem: Environmental > Aquatic > Marine > Oceanic | place: Mediterranean Sea...
ATTTCTAGGTAATAAGTTTTAGGTACTAGTGCCATTTGGTCTGACGACTAAAGCGACCCTTTGGGTCGTTTTCATGACTATAGGAGAAACTCTGTTAACCTGTATAAAAAATCAGTATGCAAAAACATATTTTTAATGTCAGCTTTTAGGTGATAAGTAGAAGTGTTTCTATTGTGAATCAGGCTTCCGCTTCGCGCACAAAGTGATCGTTTCAAATTGAATTCTAACCTACAGCTTTGGCGTTTTTTGCGACTGTCAGGTTAGATTTAAACCTTTAGTACTAAAACATCAAGCCAAATTTGAACTATCACAATTAATTTAGAGGTAGTGAAATAATGGCTTGTGCACCTTTGGACTCAGCTCTGTTAGCTAAAGTAAATAAACCATCATGGTTGAAGATGATTTGTCGACATAGTGTTAAGCCAATGCCGCTACCTTGAGCTTTAGTGCTGTAAAAGGGCACGAATAAATTTTCTGTATTCGCAATGCCCATACCTTGATCGCTAATGATGAGTTGCAAGTATTTATCATCTCGTCGAAAGCTAACTTCAAAAACCTTATCGGGAAGTTGTAACATGGCTTCGCGAGCATTTTTTAATATATTGATGATAACTTGCTCTAACTGGCTTTTATCTGCAGTAATTAAGGTATCAATAGCCACCTCATTAGCAACTAACTTTAATTGACAGTCTTCAAATAACTTTGCTTGCTGATTTACCAGTGCATTTAAATCAAAGTGACTCTTGTTGGGCTGTGGCAGGTGAGAAAGCTGGCTATAGCTGGCAATAAAAGCACTTAAAGAGTCGGCTCGCTCTTTAATAATGCTAACACCATCTGATAAAGCATTTCTATTTAATGGCTTATTTTCATCTTGTAATTTTTGCTTCATTGCCTGGCTTATACTAGCAATGGGCGTTAATGAATTATTCATTTCATGGCTCAATACTCTCAAAATGCTTTGCCATGCTTGCCGCTCTTTTTCTAACAGCAGTCTTTCTGCACTGGTGATTAAATAGAGTTTATGTTGCTTGCCGTCACTCAAAAAGGATTCTTTAAAAAGAAAATGCTCGCCGTTGAGTTGCTGATGAGTAAACTCAATGATACCTGATTTAGCTTCACAGATAGTCTTTCCTAATTCAAAATCAGTTATCTGTATTGGCTGTAAGTTCGCTTGGTCTTGAATGTTGCCTAACAATAACTTTTTCGCTGAGTTGTTGGCCATCACAATGAAGCCTTGTTCATCAACGGCAAGTACCATGGCATCCATTTGTTGCATGATTTTTTCAAGCAAAAGTCGACTCTCTTTTGCTTCAAGTTTATGTTGCGACAATGTTTCGGCTAAGTTATTCACCAATTCTAGCAGCTCTTGAAAAGCTTGATTATGCTGCAAACGTCCGCGCAAGGTATAATCGCCATCAATCATCGATTCGATTATATTCGATAAGGTTCTAATTTGTTGTTCAGATTGCTGCTTGCCAATCATTACCACAAAGAGGATTAAGATAGATAAGACCAATATAACAAAGGCGACTAAGTAACCTGAAACGCCAGCAGAAATCAATGATACGGCTGACAGCAATAAACAAGGTACGCAGATAAGCAGCGCTAAAAAGGTATGATCCCCTTTATGCTGAAAGAGTTTTGCTACGTCAAAAAATGATTTTAGTTTATTAATATAAATGTTAATCCAGACCATATTTACTCATACGTCGATAAAAACCACTTCGACTTAATCCTAATGATTTTGCTGTTTCAGTGGCATTGCCTTGATGATGCTTTAATCGGTTGATTAATACCCTTTGCTCAATTTCTTCCATAGAAAGGGTAGACTCTTCAAGAGATTCTGACCCTTTTGCTGCTTCTTGCAGTAATAAGTCTCGCGCGGTAATAGTAGGCTTTTTACAGGTAAATAATAACCTCTCCATTAAGTGGCTGAGCTCACGAATGTTACCGGGCCAACTGTGTTGTTGAAGTTGCGTTATTGCATCGCCAGATAAGGTTGGAATTGGCAGGTTATATTTGTGGCTAAACAAATGCAGAAAGTGTTGAGCTAATGGTTCTATATCTTCAGTGCGCTCATTTAAAGAGGGCACACGCAGCTGAATGGTATTAAGACGATAAAATAAATCTTGTCTAAACTGTTCTTCACTTATGGCTTTTTGTAAATCGCAATTTGTCGCCGAAATGATACGTACATCGGCTGTTTGAGATTTACTACTGCCAACCACCTCGTATTTCTGCTCTTCTAATACCCGTAGTAATTTTGCTTGTTGAGCAATAGGGATGTTGGCAAGTTCATCCAAAAATAAGGTACCTTGTTCCGCCATTTCAAAGCGACCAATACGGTTTTCTTTGGCGTCAGTAAAGGCGCCTTTAACGTGACCAAACATCTCACTTTCGAACAAGCTTTCAGGAATAGCGCCCATATTGACTGGTACAAAAGAGTTGCTAGCGCGTATTGAAAGTTTATGCACATATGACGCAAGCATGCTTTTGCCGGTACCATTATCACCAGTAAGCAGAATGCTCATATCACTTTTTGCTAAATCACTCAGTGTTGACAATAGCTGCTGCATGGCTGCTGATTGAGCGATGATTTGTTCTTTCGACTCAGGAAATGATTGTCCGCTCAGTAGTTTGTTTTCTTGGCTTAATCGCTGCAATTTTCTGTCAATTTTAGCTAGCTTTATTTGGTTTTTAATCGCGCTGATGATGCGCTCGTTATTCCACGGCTTTTGAATGAAGTCTGCAGCACCTGAGCGCATGGCATCAACAGCAATGTCAATGGTTGCCCAGCCTGTCATGACTATAATAGGCAGATTTTCATCGAATGCTTTAATCGCTTCGACCAACTGTAAGCCTTCTGCGCCAGAAGTCGTATCTAGTTGAAAGTTCATATCAAGCAAGACTAGATCAACGGAAGTATTTTTTAAGTTTTCCAAAACAGCTTGTGGCGTTGTCACCGCTAAGATATCAATATTCTCTTCAGACAAGATATATTTTAAACTGGCAATGATATTTATGTCGTCATCAGCGATGAGGATTTTACTATTGTTCACAGATGGTTATACCCATTGTTTGATGAAGATTAATTGCGTTAATGCCTATAAATATAATATATCACTTTGGTGAAATATCACTAGGTCGTTGTACTCTTATTGATAAATCAAGCTACAGAACAAAATGATGAATTAAAGCCCTGAGACATAGGGCTTTAATTCATATTAAACAATTTTATTCATACCGTAATGCTGAGCTGGGTTCCATAATTACTGCTTTTCTCGTCGGCACATAAATAGCTAACATGACAATTAACGATAAACTGATAATAACAACCAAGGCTAAAACTATGTATAAATAACTTGGGATCAGCCCTTCAGAAAACTCATGAAATATTACTGAAATCAAGGTGAAGAGTAATAAGGCTAGACCCAAACCCGTTAATAATTGCTTGCCACCCTGTTTGATAAACATATTGATAATGTTTTTATCTGTTGCACCTACAGCTCGGCGTATACCCACTTCATGTGTGCGTTGAGCAACAGAGTTTACCGTTAAACCATAAATACCTACCAAGGCTAACATTAGCGCAAATAAACCTGTGCCAAAAGTTACCTTTGAAGTTAAGCGCATAGTATCACGCATCAGGTTTCTAGTACGCTCTGCCGGCATGACCGTTTCTTCTAGTTCAATATTTCTATCGATTTCAAACAGTGAACGATAGAAAATATCCTCGGATTTTACGCTACCTTTTACTATTTTGTAGTATATTCTCATGCGTGGTTTTATAAACTGTAGACCTGAAATATAGGTTTCATCATCACTATCAAGTTTTCCAAAAATAGTTCTAGGGTTCATACGGTTAGTTACTATGCCTACAACAAAAAGAGACTCATTCTTGCCATCCACTTCTATGGTTATTTTCTTTTCAAGGGCAGACTCTCCAGGCCAATATCTATTTGCCATTGATTGACTGATTAAAGCGACTTGTCTTGCGCCCACTTTGTCGCGGTTATTTAGGTGTCTACCGGCAACAAGTTTTATACCAGAAAACTGAGTCTTGCCAATAATAGTATAAGTGTCGATAAGTGCTTGCTCACGGCTATCGTCGTAATCAAATTCACTTAATTTTATAGGGTAATGGTTATAATTAGTTGCATGAGCATCAATAACATTACTCTCGTTTTTGATACGCTCTAATAATGATTGATAAAGCAGAGCCTGTTCTTGTGATGTTTGGTACTTGTCTTGCGGCAGGTTTATCGTGACTCTCATCCAATCGTTATAATCATCGCCAATATCTAAATTAATGAATGTTTGTGTTATATAACCTGAAAGCGCGCCAACAAGCATTAAAAAAGCAACTAAAAACACTTGAACTGTTACTAATAAACGAGATAAACGGCCTGCCTTTTTGCTTTGCGCACCGCGGGTACCATCTCGTAATGTAGTATTGATATCTTGATGTGCTGAGCGCCAAGCGGGTAAAAACACGGAGAGAATTATCGTCACTAAAGTAACAACTACCGCCATCATAAGTGTCTCGACATCCATGCTCCAGTGCCACCAAAACACCATGCTGTTTGGCATCCATGAATGTAGAACAATTTCAGTATAATCTAATGCTGCCCCTACCAATAAAATGGAAAGAATTGCGCCTACTGTAGTAATAATAATGCCTTCCCACATTAATTGGCTCAGTAATCGTTTACTTGAAGCCCCTAAAGCTGCGCGAATAGCGGTTTCTTTTTGTCGCTCCATAGAGCGAGCCAACAATAGATTGCCAACATTGATGCAACCGAGAGCTAAAATTGAACAGGCAACGACATTCAAAAAGATGAACATGGTATTGCCTACGCCATTTACTTGGTCCATTGGGTAACTGCGTAAATGAACTGTTTTTTTCGCTTCCGGCTGATTATAAAGTTTTACTGATTGCTGGTAGAGTTGGTCCAGCTTGGCACTTAAATTTTTTGTTGCTTGCTCATTACTGACGCCACTTTTCAGTCTGGCATAAGCACTGTAATAAGACGCTTTATTCTGTTGAGCATTTAACGGTGATTGTTGAAGTGGTAGCCAAATTCTAGCAACACCCGGAAATTGATAACCCTGTGGCATAACACCAATGACCTTAGTTAACACATCATTTAAGTTTATCGACATTGTTAATACGTCTTCATTGGCTGCTAGTTCATTTTGCCAAGTTTCATAACTGATAACGGCAACAGGGGTAGCACCTCTTATCAAGTCTTGCTGCTGTATAGTACGTCCCAAAATGGCTTGTGTTCTGCTAAATTGGAAAAAACCACTATCAACATAAGTTGCTGAAATATTCTTGCCGGTATCTTCGAATGACAGTCTGACATTTCTATCTTCATACAAGCCAAACTCATCAAGCGATGTTTGTGTTTTGGCTATTTGAGAAAATTCATAGGCAGAAAGTAGATTTTGATTGGGATCCATATTGTTTGAAATACCAATCGTTTCCGTTGAAAAGGCTAATGCAGTTTTCCCTTCAGGTAGAGGCAGTTCTTTGTACAATGTTGAATATAAAAAAGAAAAAGTAAATAAACTAATTGATAGTCCACCCACTAATACTGATAACGTCATTGCCGTAAACTTAGGCGCCTTAAATAATAATCTTAATGCATATTTTATATCTATTAATACCGACATAATAATCTCCTAACTTGCCGCTAATTCAACAGGTGCTACCGAAGGCACTGAGGATTGATGTGATGGCGTATTCGCGTTGTCGGAAATAAGCCGGCCATCAAACATTTCTAAACACCTGCTAGCTCTTTTGGCTGAAGCAGGATCATGAGTCACCATGCAAATGGTGGCACCTTCTTGATGCAGCTTGTCAAAAAGTGCTAATACTACCTGTGCGTTCTTTGAGTCTAAATTACCTGTAGGCTCATCGGCTAAAATAATGGTTGGGTCGTTCACTAAAGCCCGAGCAACAGCAACGCGCTGTTGTTGTCCACCTGAAAGTTGTGACGGAAAATGATCTTTACGGTGTGACATCTCTACTTTTGCCAGAACATCGAGAACCTTATCTTCAATTACTTTTTTAGATAGTCCTGATTGATAGGTTAACGGTAACATTACATTTTCAAAAATTGTTAAATCTGAAATTAGGTTAAATGATTGGAAAACAAAGCCAATTTGCTCGCTTCTTATTTTTGCTCTTTCATCACGAGACAGTGATGAAACATCGACATTATTGATGTGGTAGCTGCCTGATGAGGTTGAATCAAGTAAGCCTAACAATGAAAGCAGTGTTGACTTACCGCAACCTGATTGACCGCTTAGTGATAAGTATTCACCCTTATTAATCGTAATATTAATGCTATTGAGTGCTTGAGTCTCAATTTCTTCAGTGAGAAAGGTTTTTCTTATGTCTTTAAGTTCAATAAGTGCTGTCATGTTATTCTCCAATTAAATTTATTTTAGCTATTTCTTAAATGCGTTTTGCTAATTGATCATTATTTCTTGATGTTCTTGCCAATCGGAGGTGTCGGAAATAATAACCTCATCTCCAGCAGAAAGGCCTGATAATATTTGAATTTGATTAACAGAACTCTGACCTAATGCAACCAGTTGCTTTTGTGCAAATTGTTCATCTTTAGTTAAACGGTATAAGTTTGTATTACTATGTCTCGGCGCAAAAACAGGGCGTTTAACATAAAGAGCGTTATCAATATTACTTATTTCAATTAAGCCATCTACGGTCAAGTCAGGGCGAGCTTCATTAGGAAGTGTGCTGGTTAACTTAACATCCACTTGAACCATGCCGGCATTAACAGCAGGGTCTATTCTTATTACCTCGCCGATGATTTTAGAAGTGCGAGTATCAACAACAACGTTTTGTCCTAAAGCGATATCGTTAACCTTAATCTCTTGGACTTGTAACTCCGCAAATAGGGACGCTTGATCGGCGATAAGGGCAACACTACCACCTACTAGAGCTTGTTCTCCCAACACTAAAGATACTTGCTGTATTACACCATCTGTTGTTGCTTTAACGGCAAGGGATGACACTTGATCTTTTACACGTAAATAGTTGTTTTCGACTAACCCTAATCGGGCTTGTTGCGCTGTTTGCGTTGCTAATAAGTTGGCTTCCATCTTTATGACTTTTTGTTTTTGAGATTGCCAGTATTGCATTTTTTGTTTTACTTCCAGTTGACTGCGTTGGTAATCTAAAGCGGAAACAGTGCCATTTTTTTGTTCAAATAACTGGCTTTCAGCGTCGAGTTTCAACTTACTCACTTGGTAGCTATAGTCTGCTTCAACAGCTGAGTTTTTTAAATCGAGCAACTGCGCTTCAAGCGTAACAAAGGCAGCATGATTTTCAGCTTTTTTTGCTTCAAACTCCCATCGAGCTTGTTCTAACTCTCTGCGTAATTCTGGATTAGATAGCTGCATTAATACCTTTCCTTTGCTGACCATAGCACCCGCTTTAACAAAAACTTGCTCTACTCGGCCTGATACGTGGGATGATACCCAGCGAATATCAACGGGTTTTAAAACACCACTAGCGCGAACATTTACGGTAAAGTTACCCTGTTCAACCATGGCTATTACTAGTTCATTTTTGGTAACAATAAAGGAGGCATTACCGATAATACCCTTAACAAAATAACTAACTGTGCCTAAAATTAGTGCTATAACTACATACCAATATTTTCGCCAGATAGGCGGAGTGACTTTTTGTCGTATCGTATCCATAATTGATCTTTAGGTTATTTATGATTGTTTAAGTAAGTACAATTGACGTGCCAATAAGTTATTTTATGTTAACCTACTGTTTTTAAGGGGATAAGTCTGAGTTGTTCTGTTGGGTGATTGTTTCGCTGTATCAGAATCAAGACATGTATTTTGCTTTAGTGTCTCAATAACGACACACATGTTCTGTAAATAAAAAGCCCTTATAGTTATATAAAGGCTTTTTGTGGTTGCTTTAGGGTAAGTTAACTTTTTATGAACTAGCAAGTTAATAGCTAATATCTACTCGTTAAAGTCACTTTGAAGTGAGCTTATTACGCGGCTTTTATTTAAGCTCAGCAGAAAATGTTATAAGGCCACCACGCACAGTTTTTAATACGTTAATGTTTCTTATTTCATTGGCATCGACTTTCAATGGATTTTTATCAAGCACGACAAAGTCAGCAAACTTTCCAAGCTCAAGTGAGCCAGCGTCTTTCTCCATGCCAAACTGATAAGCTGCATTGATAGTATATGCTGCCAAAGCTTGTTGAGGTGAGATTGCCTGCTCAGCACCAAGTACCCTACCTGTTTGGGATGTGCGCTTGACTGCTATCCACATATTTAACAAAGGATCAATGGGCGAGACAGGTGGATCATTATGCATTGAAGGATTAACCCCATATTTAAAACCATCAGCCATGGCACTTAAACGTTGTGCACGCTGAGCACCGATTGTTTTTTCAAAATGAAGGTCGCCCCAATAATAGACATGCGTAGTAAAAAAGGTAGGGGAAGTCCTTAAATTAGCCATTCTCTTAATTTGTTGCTCTGTTGTTACCTGAGCATGGATTATTTGAGGGCGAATGCTGGGATCTAACTTATCCGCTAGTTCATGTTGCGCATATTCAATAGCATTTAAAGCAATATCGACCGCGCCATCCCCATTAGCATGAATTGCCGGCCAGTAACCACGTTGGTATATATCTAAAACTTGCTGATTAAAGAACTCTTGCGTGCCTTGGACACCACCTCTACCAAAGTCTTTATTATGATAACCTTCATTCAGGTACGCAGTACCACCTTGTAATGAGCCATCTGTCCATGTTTTGATAAAAGGAATTTTTAACAGCTCATTCTCATAATTTTTCAAGGTGGGCACAATGTCATTGAAGTCATTCGCGGTTGAGAAATAACCACCGACAACTCTTACAGGAAAGTCAGCAGAACTCGTTGCCTGTTGTAGACCCTCAAGTACGGTAGCGTTCATGATGCCAAGCTCTGATGAAGTAGTAATGCCTTTTGTTGCACGCTGTTGTGCAGCAAATTTAGCGGTGTCTGGGGTTGGGTTTGGGTAGGCTTTTACCGAAAACAATGCCGGCTGGCCACTGAGATAACCTGTAAGTTTTCCACTCTCATCTTTTTGATAAAATCCACCGACAGGGTCAGGGGTTAATTCGTTAACACCCGCACGTTGTAATGCTTCACTATTGGCAAAACCCCCATGGCCACTTAAATGAAAAACCATTACCGGAGTAGTTGGAAACAGTTTGTCGAGTAAATCACGAGTCGGGCCCTTTTGCTCTAAATACAAGGTTTGATCTGCGCCGAAAGCTATTATCCAACCATCCTCATTTGGCAATGTATGTTGAATTTTCTCTAAGGCCTGTGCAAGTGTGGGTGTAGTGAAGGGAGATACATCGGTGATAACACTGGTTGCACTGGACATGTAAAGGTGATCATGGGTTTCGAAAAAACCGGGAACAACTGTTTTCCCTTTAAGGTCATGCAAGGTTGAGTACTTGCCAATCGCTGATCTTACTTCGGGCTCGCTGCCAATAGCGATTATTCGACTATCAGAAAAAGCCATAGCATCTGCAGTAGGGGCTTGTGCGTCCAAAGTGACAATGTCGGCATTTACCATCAAAATAACTTCTTTTAATTGCTGAGGTGAGGGAGAGGGGAGTTGTTTCTCACAAGCTGTCGTTGTGAAAAGAGCAACTAATAACAAGGGCAGAATATAATGCGCTTTGGTAAACATAACTTATCCTTAAATTTACGGCTGAAATTGATGCTAATAAAAACTTTCGTGTAAAGTATGAAAAAATTAGTGATAGATCAGCTCTTTGGCTGAAATGTAGCTGATTTTATTTTAGCAATTGGGTCGTGTTTGTAAACGTAATTAACTTTACTTACAGAGATAACTTAAGTGAAGCTGTTAATAATATGAACCGACAAATAGCAACTGCTGCCGAGTAGTAAACTAAGGTTGCTAAGGAAATTAATTTTAACTGGAGGTGTGTTTTAACAGTGCAATTTTATAACACTACTATAATGAATATAGCGGCACTGCTCTAAGCGAGTGATAGATATTTGCTATGGTTAAATACATTGTACTCTTACCCATTATTGCATTAGTGTCCTTTACGATAACAGATGGGTCTAGTGATTATGACATTAATGATTCAGTGCACTATTTGCGTACAAATATGCTGAAGCTAATTATCAAAGATACAAAAAGGACGGCTAGCTATACCGGTATTGCAGAGCTAAGACCAGATATTCTTGCAGCAATGGATAATACGCCTAGGCATGAATTTGTTCCTGAACACCTGCAGCAGTATGCTTACGACAATAGGCCATTACCTCTTGCGCATAATCAGACTATATCTCAACCTTTTATCGTCGCCATAATGACTCAATTAATTAACCCACAAACTAATCATATTGTGCTAGAAATTGGTACGGGATCAGGTTACCAAGCGGCGGTATTATCTCCACTGGTTGCTCAAGTATTTACTATAGAAATCATACCAGAGTTGGCACTAAGTGCTAAAAATACGCTTAAAGCACTGAGATATAACAATATCACTATACGCGCAGGCAATGGCTATCAAGGATGGCCCGAACAAGCTCCATTTGACAGTATCATAGTAACTGCGGGTGGTGAAATTCCAGTTAAGTTGATTGAACAACTTAAACTCGGTGGCCTTATGATTATTCCAGTAAATGATCAGTATGGAAATCAGCAATTAACGTTAATAGAAAAAGATAATCAAGGCATCCTGAAGCATAGTAATGTGTTGCCAGTAAGCTTTGTTCCTTTGATTAAAAGTAATCATTAATGGGATGTAGCAGCTTATGGCAGCAAAATTTTATATCGGACAAATCATTTATCACAAGAGCTTTAATTATCGCGGTGTCATTGTTGGCGTAGACGCAGTTTTTAGTCATAACGAGCGTTGGTATGAAAGCATGGCAATCAGCCGTCCACCAAAAGATAAACCTTGGTATAACGTGTTGGTTGATCAATCATTACAGTCTACTTACGTTGCAGAAAGAAACTTACTCGCTAATGAAGATGCTAGCCAAATTGATCATCCTTTTTTAGGTCATTATTTTGATAGGTATGACGGTAGGCGATATTACTTAAAATAAAGCAGATAAAAGAGAATTTCATGGTTATCTATATCAATGAAATTTGGCCATAACAAGCCATGGGTTATTTTAACCCAAAGCAATCATTCAATTTTTCTAATGGCTTAAAGCAATAATAGCGCCGTCTAAAACATCCATATTAAAGGTATAGTTTTTTTGATTATATACAATTTCAACTTGGTTGTTTTTGAGTACATTGGTTATATCAAACTCATCACCAAAAGCTATTTTAACATTGTCATCGCGCAGGTGAATATTGGTCTTAGACATGTAATGGCCGATCTCTACTTTGTTTCGATTATATTTCATAAGCCCCCCATTTAATGATAGTCGCTAAAGTGATAAAACTAAAAACAAGTCAATAGAATTTTAGTTAAATAGACACAGGAAAAATGGCGTTAATTACACTAAGCTTGTTTATGAAAGGTCATAATTAGAGGTAGTGATAATGAAGATGACAGAAATCCACAGTGAGATTCAAGCAGGTATTATTGACTATCTCTCGGTTCATCCCGATGCTTCAGCTTCTGTGCAGCGGATATGTAATCAATGGCTAGCCAATGAAAGGTATTCTCACAATATTGATCAGGTACAAACAGCAGTTGATGGCTTACTTGCCCAAGGTGAATTACATCAACGTTCAGGCACTGATATATACACCTTATAGCCGACCGTTTAGTCTATGTCGTTGCTCAAAGTATCATCGTTGTATTTTGAGCATTATCAAAAAAACTCTTCAACATTAACGAAAGTTATTTTGTTACGACATACGCCACTCGCTGCTAAGGTGTTCAACCATTTTAGGGTAGCCAATTACTTCACCACTTATATTGCCATGAGGCACGTTTGACAATAATTTGGCAAATTCTTGCTGTTTTATTTTTATAAGGTGGCGATGATCACCTGCTTCGATATAGACTTGTTTGGTGTTAAGTAAACCATCATCAACCAGCATATTCAGCGCATAAACGGCACCAATACTTGGTATTGCTCCTTGCTCGCAATCAGGGAACAGTTCACTTAATTGCACTTCATCTAACAGATGGTAATGTTTACCAGTGAGTTGATTGACTTGTGCTATTGATAGTTTCCGACCGACCGATAATGTCGACATTAAATAACTTCCGTCACTGCTTTGTAAAATAATGGCTTTGGCAACTTCAGCAGAGGGTAAATGCGCTGAGCAAGAAGAGTCGAAAGAAGACTTTGTGAATCTATGTTTTATTAATTCATAGTCAATATGATGACTTGTAAGGTATTCATTAAATGAAATTGAAATGGCCATTTTCTTTACCTATTTTTTTGAGTTTACTTATCAAAAAGTATAGTCAATATTGGTCACTTTGACGCTAGCAAGCGCTAATATAATTTACTCAGTTGTTAAAGCGAATTTTTTAATGCTTGCTCCAGTTTTGGGTATTGAAAGTGATAACCTGCGGCTGAAACCTTAACGGGTAAAATCTTCTTTCCTGCTAGCAAGAGTTCCTCACCCATTTGCCCCATTAAGAGTCTTATTAATACTTCCGGCATGGGAAAAAAAGTTGGCCGCTTTAGTACTTTTCCTAGAGTTTTAGTAAATACTCGATTTGTTACAGGAGTTGGCGATGTACCATTAATTGCACCAGTTAAATCATCATGGTTTATGCAGTGTAATATAATACCGATTAAATCATCTAAATGAATCCAAGACATCCATTGATTACCACTCCCTATTTTACCACCAAGCCCCAATTGAAAAGGCAGTAACATTTTAGTTAATGCACCACCGCCTTTACCTAGAACAATGCCTGTTCGAAGTAGGCAAGTACGAATAGCAATCGCTTCAGCTTGCAGAGCAACAGCTTCCCATTGCTGACATAATTGACTTGAGAAGCTATCGTCACCTGCTGAATCTTCATCAATAGAGCTGTTCGTACTACTGATACCGTAATAACCAATGGCTGAGCCATTTATTAATAATTGAGGTTTGTTTTCTACCTTTGTTAAAAAAGCAATAAGTTGTTGTGTGATGTTTATTCGACTGGTTAATATTTGCTGTTTCTGCTTGTCACTCCAGCGTTTATTTGCTATTGCCTCACCAGCTAAGTTAATGACGATATCAAATTTCTCTGCTGTTTTTAATTGTGATATTTCTGTAATGGCTCTGATGGGGGGCAGCACTTTCTCAGGACTTCTGCTTAACACTGTAACTTGATGGTTATCTAGTAACAAACGAGAGCAAAGCGCAGAGCCAATAAATCCAGTTGCACCGGTAATAAAAAAATTCATTTTTCCTCCAAATTGTTCTTTAGCAATATGTTTTTTTCCAAATTACCAATGAAAACAATGAGCTTATCGGTTAAACCGACGATAATAACAAATATCAAATAACCTATGTCAGTACTACTTAATTATAGCGCAAGTGTAGTCTAGCTTTAGTAACAATGCCCATTTGCTTCTTAGCGGCAATCGACGAATTAGACTATTTGAGTAACTAAACCAAGTTGGTGATTATCAACATGGCAATGTTACTTCGTAATATTGCTTGAAAATATGTTAACGGCCTAGCTACTAACTAGGCTTAGTCAGCATTGTAATGCTTTTTGAACTACACTGATAAAGGTAACTAGTGGTGGATTGTTCTCATGTTTCGCTGGATATGTAAGAACGTTTTGTTGTTATGCTTATTGTTGAGTGCTCAGCTAATAGCGGCGCAGACAACACTGTCTAGTGCGGTCAAAATATCAGTGCCAGTGTTAGCAATTAATGGTGCTATCGGCCCTGCAGTTAGTGATTATATTAGCCAAGAGATTATCCTTGCTAATAAAGACTCAAAAACTGCAGCTATCGTCTTAACGTTGGATACCCCTGGCGGTCTCAGCTCTAGCTTAAGAATGATTAACCAACAAATTCTCAGCTCTAAAATTCCAATACTTTGTTTGGTTTACCCGCAAGGTGCAAGAGCGGCTAGTGCAGGAACCTATATTCTTTATGCATGCCATGTCGCAGCCATGGCTTCTGCAACAACATTAGGAGCGGCAACTCCTGTGATGATTGGTGGTGGCTTTCCAGGTGGTCAAAAGGCTCCTGAGCAGCAACCCGCAGAGCCGTCAGCAATGGAAAAAAAAGTCTTAAATGATTCTGTCGCCTATATTCGTTCTTTAGCTCAATTAAGAGGTCGCAATGCTGAGTGGGCTGAGCTAGCGGTCACGGAAGCAGCGACAATGTCTGCTCAAGAAGCATTAGCAGCCAATGTGATCAATTTGATTGCACAAACCCCTGAGCAATTATTACTAGCGTTGGATGGTACTGATCTTACTATAGATGAACAACGACTTGTGCTTAAGTTAACTGATGCTGAATTAGAGTATCGTACGCCTGACTGGCGTAATCAGTTCATTGCTACCATTACCGACCCAAATATTGCCTATATTTTGATGTTACTCGGTATCTATGGTCTGTTGTTGGAATTTTACAGTCCCGGTATAGGCGTTGCTGGGATTACTGGTGCGATTTGCCTCCTAGTCGCTTTATATGCTTTTCAACTACTACCATTAAATTATGCGGGTCTAGCATTATTGGTGTTGGGCATCAGTTTGCTGGTGCTTGAGTCCTTGCTGCCGAGTTTTGGTTTATTTGGCTTTGGTGGTCTGGTGGCTTTTATTATTGGCTCGATCTTTCTAATTGATACTCAACAAGAGTATTTTCAAATCTCACGCAAGTTAATCAGCTTTATTGCAATTTCATCGGCTTTGTTTACCGTTTTTATCTTAGGCTATTTATGGCGAGTACGTAAAAATAAAGTAGTCAGTGGTGCTGAGGCTATTGTTGGCGCTGATGCGATGGTGGTAGACGATTTTGTCGAACAAGGTTATGTCTTATTCAATGGTGAGTGTTGGGCTGCAATAAGTCGCCAACAAATGAGTCAAGGACAGATAGTCATTATTGATGCTGTTGAAGGTTTAACGTTGTTGGTCTCAACAAAGAGTAACAACAGCGAATAAATAATGAGGAGTTACAGATGATTGATTTCCTAATTACCAATAATATGCTGATGCCTAGTGCAATTACTGTCTTAGTGCTTGTTATTGCCATTAGCATGTTTCGAGTATTACGAGAGTATGAGCGCGGTGTAATCTTCTTCCTAGGTCGTTTTGAAAGAGTAAAAGGGCCGGGTTTGATTATTGTTATTCCTATTATTCAGCAGATGGTACGTGTTGATTTACGCACTGTTGTGATGGATGTGCCGAGTCAAGATGTTATTAGTCGAGACAATGTTTCGGTACGGGTTAATGCGGTTATTTATTTTCGTGTCATTGATTCACAAAAGGCGATAATTAATGTTGAGAATTTCCTGCAGGCGACTTCACAACTTGCGCAAACAACACTTAGATCTGTATTGGGACAGCACGAGTTAGATGAAATGCTTGCCAATCGAGACATGCTTAATTCAGATATTCAAAGCATTCTTGATGCACGCACTGATGGTTGGGGCATTAAAGTTTCTAATGTAGAAATTAAACATATTGATTTGAATGAAACCATGATCAGAGCAATTGCTAGGCAAGCAGAGGCTGAGCGAACTCGACGAGCAAAAGTGATTCATGCCTCTGGAGAAAAAGAAGCTTCAGAGCAACTTGTTGAAGCTGCTAATAAATTAGCTCTCGAGCCGAATGCAATATTGTTAAGGTACTTACAAACATTAACCGAAATTGCAGGTGAAAAAAATTCAACAATTTTATTTCCTATGCCGATGGAGCTGATGAAAGGTTTATTCAAGGGAGGCAATGAAAAAAATAAATAACAACTAGCAATCACTAATTTATCATCATTACTGTTTTGACTATTTAATAGATGGCGCATATCTCATCATTGCTCTTTACTCGCCTTTAATCGGTTATAACTGATGAGTATTTCTGCACGTGCGTCGTTGATATCTCCCCAGCCTTCTACTTTAACCCACTTATCTGGTTCAAGTTCTTTATAGTGCTCAAAGAATTGACTAATTTGTGCTTTTAATAGGTCAGGTAAATCATCAACATCGTGAATATGATCATATTCACTGGTTACACTCGCATGAGGCATAGCAATAATTTTAGCGTCTTCTCCTGACTCATCAGTCATCTTTAGGAGAGCAACTGGGCGGCAGCGAATAACACTTCCAGGGTGCAGAGGGTGTGGGG
>Ga0114909_1001087_pt1 | contig 16281 bp, 15 predicted proteins | sample MalvireepMed_906_FD_87290 | JGI IMG/M metagenome (GOLD analysis project Ga0114909, IMG submission 87290) | Marine viral communities from the Global Malaspina Expedition - Malaspina viral metaG DeepMed_906 | ecosystem: Environmental > Aquatic > Marine > Oceanic | place: Mediterranean Sea...
GCCTGAGCGAGCGGACTTGCCTCCGCATCCTCGTGGTTCGCGAAGTCGCGCGTGCCCTGGGGCATCACCTGCCGCTGGGGCAGGAACTTGAGCGTGGCGGGATTGGGCGTGGTTTCGGTTTCAATATACATATCGCCCCCGATGTAGGGGCGGGGCGGGAACGCGACAAGCGATGGCGCGTCACGATCATTGGCCGATGGGCAATTTCTGTCGCGGTCCCGCCATTTTGTTCATTAGGCCTTCACGCCTTTCCTCCCTATAGGCACGCACATGCACTCCGTTTCCTCCGGCCTCAGCCGCCTCGCCCTGCTTCTTCCCCTTCTGGCGGCGGCATGCGCGAGCCCGGGAATGCAGGACGCGCCCGATATGGCGGCGGGCACACCGCAGGCCGAACAGGCGCAGGCCTCCCCACAGAAGAACGCCGGGCTGCGCGAGACCGCGCATACGCAGAAGAAAGCGTCGGGGCAGACCCCCGCCACGCTGACCCAGGCGACCGACGAGCCGCAGGCGACCGCCGCCACGCTCCAGTCGCCCGACGAAACCCCGTGGCTGTACGAGGGTAGCAATGTCCCGGTCGATCGCCAGTGGCGCTTCGGTGTGCTCGACAATGGCCTGCGCTATGCCACCCGCAAGAACGGCGTGCCGCCCGACCAGGTCTCGATCCGCATCCGGATCGACGCGGGATCGCTCTACGAGACCGATCAGGAGCGCGGCTTTGCCCACCTGCTCGAACATCTGCTGTTCCGCCAGTCGCGCTACCTCGATGTGGGCGAGACGATCCCCACCTGGCAGCGGCTGGGCGCGACCTTCGGCAATGATACCAATGCGGTGACCAGCCCGACGCAGACGGTCTACCAGCTCGACCTGCCCGAAGCCTCTCCCGCCAAGCTGGACGAGGCGTTCCGCCTGCTGTCGGGCATGGTGCAGGCCCCGGTCATCAACGAGGTCAACGTGCGCACCGAAGTGCCGATCGTGCTCGCCGAAAAGCGCGAGCGTGGCGGTGGCGCGGGCGAACGGGTGGCGACCACCAGCCGTGAAACCTTCTTCAACGGCCAGCGCCTCGCCGACCGGACCCCGATCGGAACCGAGGAGACGCTGCTCGCCGCCAATGCCGATACGGTCGGGGCGTTCTACAAGCGCTGGTATCGCCCGCAGAAGACCGTGATCGCGGTCGCGGGCGATGCGGACCCGGTCGCGCTCGCCAGCCTGATCGAGAAGTATTTCGGCGACTGGCAGGTCGACGGGAAGGATGCATCCGCGCCCGATTTCGGCGACCCGAAGGCTCCGGCGGGGGCAGATCCCGCCAATCCGGTGGGCGAGACGACCGTGATCGTCGAACCCGATCTGCCGCGTTCGCTCACCTATGGGGTGATGCGTCCGTGGCGTCCGGTGCAGGATACGATTGCCTATAACGAGGGCATCCTGATGGATTCGCTCGCCCAGTCGCTCATCAACCGGCGGCTCGAAGCGCGTGCGCGCGGAGGCGGCGACTACCTCTACGCGCAGGTCCAGCAGGAAGACGTCAGCCGCAGTGCCGACGCGACCTTCGTCAGCTTCGCGCCCTTGACGCAGGACTGGCAGGCCGCGCTGGAAGACGTGCGCGCGGTGATCGCCGATGCGACCACCAACCCCCCGACCGAGGAAGAACTCGCCCGCGAGATTTCGGAATTCGAGGTCGCTTTCGTGGCCGGAGTGGAGGAAGCCGATGTCGAACCCGGCGCGCAGATCGCGGATACGCTGGTCAACGCGGTCGACATCCGCGAAACCGTCGCCTCGCCGCAGACGGTGCTCGATATCTTTCGCGGGATGCGTGAACGGGTGACCCCGCAGGCGATCCTCGAGCGCACGCGCAAGCTGTTCGATGGCGAGGTGATCCGCGGCACCTATGTAACCCCGCAGGAAGGCGAAGCCACTGCCGAGCAGCTGCGCCAGGCGCTGGCCGCGCCGGTCGCGGCGGATGGGTCCGCGCGCATCGCCGCCAGCACGGTCTCTTTCGACGATCTGCCCAAGATCGGCACGCCGGGTGCAGTCGTGGAAGAGGGCCCGCTCGGCGTGCTCGATATCGAGCGGGTTGAGCTGTCCAACGGGGTTACCGCGCTGCTGTGGCCCAACCAGGCGGAGCCGGGCCGGGTCGCGGTCAATGTCCACTGGGGCGCAGGGATTCGCGCGTTCGATAAGGATAGCGCAGCCTACATCCCGCTCGGCGAAACCGCGCTGATCAGTTCGGGCCTCGCCGGGCTCGACCAGGAAGATCTCGACCGGCTGGCGACGGGGCGCAAGTTCGGGTTCAACTTCACCGTCGATCTCGCCAACTTCACCTTCTCCGCCGATACCCGCGCGGCGGATCTGGCCGACCAGCTCTATCTGTTCGCGGCCAAGCTGGCGCAGCCCGAGTGGGACGCGCGCCCGGTGATCCGCGCCAAGGCGGCGGCGCGCATTTCCTACGATACCTATGCGACCAGTCCTGCCGGCCTGCTCAACCGCGATCTCGAAACGCTCATCCGCAACGGCGATCCGCGCTTCGCGACGCCGAGCCCGGAGATGGTCGAGGGCACTACGCCCGAAGGCTTCCGCAAGGTGTGGGAGCCGCTGCTGAAGAAGGGCCCCATCGAAGTGCTGATCTTCGGCGATTTCGAGCGTGCACAGGCGATCGAAGCGCTGAAGAACAGCTTCGGCGCACTGCCCCCGCGCGAGGCCATCGACCCTGCAACTCTTGCTGCAAATCCCGAGGCGCCCGAGGCTGGCGCGCGCAAGGTGCTGTACCATCGCGGCGATGCCAACCAGGCCGCCGCAGTGGTCGCCTGGCCGGCGGGCAGCGGCCTTGCGCAGGTGCGCGAGGGGCGGCAGCTCGAAATCCTCGGCCAGCTGATGATGAACCGGCTGTTCGACGAGATGCGCGAGCGCGCAGGTGCCAGCTACGCGCCGCAGGTCCGGGTCGACTGGCCCAACGATGATGTCGGCGGCGGCACGATCATCGCGCTCGCCCAGCTGCGCCCGGACGATATTCCCGCGTTCTACGCCGCGGCGGACGAGATCGCGCGCGATCTGGCGACCACCGGCCCGACTGCGGACGAGCTTGCCCGGGTGACCGAGCCGCTGCGCCAGACGATCCTACGCGCGACCACCGGCAATGGCTTCTGGATGTGGCAGCTGCGCGGCTCCACCCGCGATCCCTCGCGCATCGGGGTGATCCGCACGCTGCTCGACGATTACTCGATGACCACGCCGGATCGGATGAAGGCGCTCGCCGCGAAATATCTCGAAGCGCGCAAACCGCTGGAGATCGCGATCATCCCCGAGGGCACCGATCTGCCCGAGTGAGGGTTTCGCAAAGGCAGATCGACAGCCAGCAAAGAACAATTAGGCTTGCGTGCGCGCAACGCAATTGCCAGTCGTTTTGCATACGCGAACCGATCGAACCAAAAAGAGCATAGTGCCATGGCTTCCCAATGGAGCCCCGATAGCTGGACGAATTTCGAGGCGAAGCATCTGCCCGCCTATGAAGATGCAGACGCGCTGGCGCGAGCCGAGAGCGAACTGGCCGCATGCCCCTCGCTCGTCTTCGCAGGCGAATCCGATGCGCTGCGCGGCGAGCTGGCGCGGGTCGAGGCGGGGCAGGCGTTCCTGCTGCAAGGGGGCGATTGCGCGGAAAGCTTCGCCGAATTCGCGCCCGACACGATCCGCGATACCTTCCGCGTGATCCTGCAGATGGCGGTGGTGCTGACCTATGCCGGGTCGCTTCCGGTGGTGAAGGTCGGCCGGATGGCGGGCCAGTTCGCCAAGCCGCGCTCCAGCGATACAGAGACGCAGGGCGATGTCACCCTGCCGAGCTATTTCGGCGACAACGTCAACGGGATCGAGTTCACGCCCGAATCGCGGCGCAACGATCCGCAGCGCATGGTCCGCGCCTATTATCAGGCGTCCTCCACGCTCAACCTGCTGCGCGCTTACGCGGGCGGCGGCTATGCCAACCTGCGGCAGGTGCACGACTGGACGCTCGATTTCATGGGCCGTTCGCAATGGTCGGAGAAATTCTCCGCCATGGCCGACCGGATCACCGAAGCGCTCGACTTCATGGCCGCCTGCGGGATCGACCCGAGCGAACTGCCGCAGTTGCAGGGCACCAATTTCTACACCAGCCACGAAGCGCTGCTGCTGCCTTACGAACAGGCGATGACGCGGCGCGATTCGAACAGCGGGCAGTGGTACGATTCCAGCGCGCACATGCTGTGGATCGGCGACCGCACGCGGTTCGAAGGAAGTGCGCATGTCGAGTTCATGCGCGGCATCCGCAATCCGATCGGGGTGAAGTGCGGGCCGAGCCTCGATCCCGATGTGCTGCTGCGGCTGCTCGATACGCTGAACCCCAATCGCGAGAGCGGGCGGATGGTCCTGATCACCCGCTACGGCCACGACAAGGTCGAGGCGAACCTGCCCAAGCTGATCCGCGCCGTGCGCCGCGAAGGGCACCCGGTGGTGTGGTCGAGCGACCCGATGCACGGCAACGTGGTCAAGTCGGAAAGCGGCTACAAGACCCGGCCCTTCGACCGGATCAAGGCGGAGCTGGCGGATGTCTTCGCGGTCCACCGGGCCGAGGGAAGCTATCCGGGCGGGGTCCATCTGGAGATGACCGGGCAGAACGTGACCGAGTGCGTCGGCGGCGCAGTCGCGATCACCGACGACGAGCTGTCCAGCCGCTACCACACGCATTGCGACCCGCGCCTCAACGCGGCGCAGGCGCTGGAGCTGGCGTTCTCGATCGCCGAAATGCTCCAGCCGCAGGTCGATCGCGCGGCTGCGGCGGCGTAGGTTCAAGGTTCGCTAGCGCGGCCGAAGACAGACGTCGCGACCACACAAAGGATAAATTCGGAAACCGGGTTTCCCCTGCTGCATTCCTTTCCCTAGGGTGGGACAGGATTGCTCGCCAGGTGGGAGAGAATCCGTGGCTTCAACCAGACTGCGAACATCGAGCGGCGAGAGCCCGCGCGAAGAACGCTTCCTTGCAACCCGCGCGCTGACCGAGGCGCTGGCTGCGCCGCTGAGCGAGAGCGACGCGACTATCCAGTCGATGGAAGACGCCTCGCCCGCCAAGTGGCATCTGGCGCATACCACGTGGTTCTGGGAAACCTTCCTACTGCGCGACCACGTGCCCGGCTACCAGCTGCATGACGAGCGCTGGCCGTTCCTGTTCAATTCCTATTACGAGGCCGAAGGCGAGCGGATCGGGCGTTTTTCGCGCGGCATGCTGTCGCGCCCGAGTGTCGACGAAGTGCTCGACTGGCGGGCCGCCGTCACGCAGGCGATGGGCGAGCTGCTGGGCGATCCCGACCTCGCGCCGCTGATCGAGCTGGGCGTCGCGCACGAACAGCAGCACCAGGAATTGCTGCTGACCGACATCAAGCACGCGCTGTTCCAGAACCCGCTTGGGGTGGCGATGTTCGACGCGCAGCTGCCCGCGGCGGAGGTGCGCAAGCGTGGCTGGACCGAGCATCCCGGCGGGATCGGCGCGGTCGGCCACAAGGGCGAGGGCTTTGCGTTCGATTGCGAAGGCCCGCGCCACCGCGTGCTGCTGGAGCCTTTCGCGCTGGCCGACACGCTCGTCACCAATGCCGAATGGGATGCCTTCATCGCCGATGGCGGGTATGAAAACGCCGCGCTATGGCTCAGCGACGGGTGGGCATGGGTACAGGAGAACCGCATCTCCGCGCCGCTCTACTGGCGCGATGGTGAAAACGGGGCGGAGCACTTCACGCTCGCCGGGTGGCAGCCGCGCGACCCGTACGCGCCGGTCACGCACATCTCCTATTACGAGGCCGATGCCTTCGCTTCGTGGGCGGGCCATCGCCTGCCGACCGAGTTCGAATGGGAAGCGGTCGCGCGCGGACAGCATGCCGAGGAAGCGCCCGCGCACGAGCCGGGCGAAGGCAACCAGCTCGACGCTGCAGGCCCGGTCCATCCGGTCGGCTCGCCCGGACTGTTCGGCGACTGCTGGCAGTTCACCCGCAGTGCCTATCTGCCATACCCGCGCTTCCAGCCGGCAGAAGGCGCGGTGGGCGAATATAACGGCAAGTTCATGAGCGGGCAGTTCGTCCTCAAGGGCGCGAGCTGCGCGACCGCGCGCGGCCATTCGCGCGCCTCCTATCGCAACTTCTTCTACCCGCACCAGCGCTGGCAGTTCACCGGCCTCAGGCTCGCGAAGGACATCTGATGACCGATCAAACCGGGCTCAAGCTCGTCGACCTCGACGAGTCTGGCGTCGACCGTGCGTTTCGCTCTGACGTGTTGTCGGGCCTGCGCGAGGGGCAAAAGGCGATCCCCGCACGCTGGCTCTACGACGATGCCGGATCGCAGCTCTACGAAGACATCACCCAAGTGCCGGAATATTACCCGGCACGTGCCGAGACGCAGATTCTGCAGGAGCGCGGGGCGGACTTCGCCGAGGCGATCGGGCCGGGGCGCGCAGTGGTCGAGTTCGGCAGCGGATCGTCGGTGAAGACGCCCGCTCTGCTCAGTGCAATCGACCCTGCGGCCTATGTGCCGCTGGATATTGCAGGCGATTTCCTGCGCGCCGCCGCCGCCGATCTGTCGGCCAAGTTCCCCGGCCTGCCGGTCTTCCCGGTGGAGGCCGATTTCATGCGCCGCGTCGAACTGCCCGAGGAAGTGTCCGAGATGCCCAAGCTCGGCTTCTTCCCCGGCGGCACCATCGGCAACATGGTTGCGCGCACCGCGACCGATCTGCTGCGCACCATGCGCGAGACGCTGGGCGAAGGTTCCATGCTGCTGGTCGGGATGGACCTGATCAAGGACACGCGCGTGCTCGAAGCCGCATACGACGATGCAGGGCGGGTGACGGCCGAGTTCAACCTCAACCTCGCGCGGCGGATCAACCGCGAGCTGGGCGGGACCATTCCGGTCGACAAGCTGGAACATGCCGCACGCTGGAACGACCAGTTCGCGCGGATCGAGATGCATCTTGTCGCGCAGGAGGACATAACCTTCGAAATCGCAGGCGAGGAGTTCGCGATGAAGGCGGGCGAGACGATCCACACCGAGAACAGCCACAAGTTCGACCGCCGCAGTGCGGACAAGCAGCTGCTGGCGGGCGAGTGGACGCCGGTGGGCCGCTGGCTCGACCGGGAGGAGCGCTTCAGTGTGGTCCTCGCCGAAGCCAGCATCCCGCGCAGCGCGCCTTGAGCGCTCTTATTCGCGAGCGGGGAAGGCCAGCGGCAATCGCCATCCTGTTCATGGATTAGCACGCCAGTGTGGCCTATATTGCGATGATGGACTTCGCCCCTGTGTTCGACCGGCTGGCCGCCAGTATAGGCAGCATCCCGCAAAGCGGCCTGCTGATCATCGCGGTTGCCGCGATGCTGATCGGCTGGCTGGGCGCTGCGCTCGCCCGGCGCGATCTCCTGATTGGGCGAATCGTCAGCACCGGCAGCACGCTGGTGCTGTGCGGCGTGCTGGTGCTCATCGTGCTCCAGCTCGCCCGGCTCGATCCGCGCTTCGATATGGCGATGTCGGAGGTCGGCCTGCCTGAACAAAGCGTGGTCGGCGGGGAGACGCGTGTGGAGCTTTCGCCGGACGGGCATTACTGGCTCAACGCAGAGGTCAACGGCGTGCCCGCGCGCTTTCTGGTCGATACCGGCGCGACGCTGACCGCGATTTCGGAGCCAACCGCACGCGCGGCGGGGCTGGAGGAGCGGCGCGATCGCCTGCCGGTGATGATGACCACCGCCAATGGCACGATCTCGGTCGGCACGACCACGATCGAGGAACTGCGCTTCGGTAATGTCGCCGCCTTCGGACTCGACGCGGTGCTCGCGCCCAATATCGGCGAGACCAATGTGATCGGGATGAACCTGCTCAGCCGGCTGGCACAGTGGCGGGTGGAGCAGGGCGTGCTGATCCTTGTGCCGAATGTCCCTCAGGAACAGCAAGTCGGCACCACGAAGGCAGATCGGACATAATCATCCGCCGGAGCGCATTGCTGCACCCCGGCGGACGTTAGCGTTCAGGCGTTGCCGTCAGGCGGCGAGCGTCTCGATGGTCTGTGCGGCTGCTTCGATCTTCTGCTCGCCATCGATCCCCATGATGCCATCAGCGGCAATGATCTCGACATCGGTGATCCCGAGGAAGCCGAGGAAGTGGCGCAGCCAGGGCGTGAGGAAGTCGATCTCGCTGCCGATCGGCGTGCCGCCGCTGGCGATCACGACATAGGCCTTCTTGCCGGTCAGCAGACCTTCCGGGCCGCTTTCGGTATAGCGGAACGTGGTCCCGGCGCGTGCGACCAGATCGGCCCATGCCTTGAGCGTGGAGGGCATCGTGAAGTTGTAGACCGGCAGGCTGAGCACCAGCGTATCGGCTGCCTGCAGCTCCGCGATCAGCGCGTCGGCAACGTCTGCCAGCGCCTGTTGCTTCTCGTCACGCTCGGCAGGCGGGGTCAGGTTGGCGGCGAAGCGGTCCGCGTCGATCAGCGGCAGGTCGTTGGCCGCCAGATCGCGGGTCAAGATGCTGGCGTCGGTGCCCTGGCCGATCTTCTCGACCAGCTTGTTGCCGAGCTTGCGCGAGACGGATTCTTCGCTGCGGATGCTGGCGGTGACATGCAGGATATTGGTCATGGGGTGTTCCTTTTCGTATGAGAGGTTTCAGGCCGCGTCGACGAGGACGATTTCGCTGTCTTCGAGTGCGGTGATCCGCAGCACTTCGAGGTCGCTGATCGCTGCGCCGTCGCGTGCGTTGACGGTCTGCCCGTCGATCTCGACGGCGCCGGTTGCGGGCACGAGGTAGGCCTTGCGGTTGGCTCCGAGCGGGTATTCGACCGTTTCGCCCGCGCGTATCGTCGCACCCACCACCCGCGCATCGGTGCGGATCGGCAGGGCGTCGGCGTCTTCCTCGTAACCGCTGGCAAGCGTCACGAACTGGCCTGCGCGGTCACCCTTGGGGAAGGGCTTGGCACCCCATTGCGGGGCATCGCCTTCGCTGGTCGGGATGATCCAGATCTGGAAGATCTGCGTCACCTCGTCCTCGCGGTTATATTCGGAATGGCGGATGCCGGTGCCCGCGCTCATCACCTGAACGTCGCCCGCTTCGGTGCGGCCCTTGTTGCCCAGGCTGTCCTCGTGCGTGATCGCGCCTTTGCGGACATAGGTGATGATTTCCATGTCGCGGTGCGGATGGGGCGGGAAGCCGGTGTGCGGCTGGATCGTGTCGTCGTTCCACACCCGCAGATTGCCCCAGTGGACGCGCGCAGGATCGTGGTAGTTGGCGAAAGAAAAGTGGTGCTTGGCATCGAGCCAGCCGTGGTTTTCGCCACCGAGACTATCGAAAGGACGCAGTTCGATCATTGCGATTCTCCTTGCCTTTGGCGGACATCGGCAGGTGCCGGTTCCGCTGCGTTGGCTCCGATTTAGGCTTGCGCACCCCTGCTGCTAAGTGGGATAAGTTCGATCCAATTGTTCGAGAAAGTCGAAATGTCCGAACCTGGCTCCCCCACGCTCGACCAGCTGCAGATCTTCCTCGCCGTGGTTGAGGAGGGCAGCTTTGCCGCCGCCGGACGGCGGCTGAACCGGGCGGTGTCGGTGATCAGCTATGGGGTGAGCAATCTCGAGGCGCAGCTCGGTCTCACGCTGTTTACGCGGGAGGGCACGAAGAAACCGGTGCTGACCAAGGAAGGCGAGGCAATCCTGGCCGACGCGCGCGTGGTCGCCGCCGGGCTCGCCGGATTGCGCGCGCGGGCCAAGGGCCTGCTCGAAGGGCTGGAGGCGGAGGTCAGCCTGGCGGTCGACGTGATGCTGCCTGCCGAGCGGCTGGCGCAGGTGCTGCGCGGCTTCGCCAGCGAATTTCCCACCGTGCCGCTGCGCCTGCATGTCGAGGCTCTGGGCGCGGTCGCCGCGCTGGTGCTCGACGGCAAGGCGGGGCTGGGGATTGCCGGGCCGGTCGCTGCAGGGATCGAGGGGCTCGACCGGGTGGAGGCAGGCTCGGTCCTGCTGGTGCCTGTCGCTGCGCCCGACCATCCGCTGGCCCGCGCAACCAAGCTTAAGCCCGGGGCAGGGCGCGACCATATCCAGCTGGTGCTGACCGACCGCTCTCCCCTGACGCAGGGGCGCGACTTTGCGGTCCAGTCCCCACATACATGGCGGCTGGCGGACCTCGGCGCGAAACACGCGCTGCTGCGCGAGGGGATCGGGTGGGGCAACATGCCGCTGCCGATGATCGAGGGGGATCTGGTTGCGGGCACGCTGGTCAGGCTGGCGATGCCCGACGATACCGGAGGGCCTTTCCGCTTTTCCGCAATCCATCGCGCCGATGCGGCCCCGGGCCCGGCGACATCGTGGCTGCTGGAGCGGTTCGTGACGCTGGGTTTGGGGCAGGATCGCTGACTGCGCGGCACAAAACCTGTGCCTAGTCACGGTCTTACACTGCGAGCCTTCACCCGCATCGTCAAACCGGTTATGGCGCTGAGCAGCAATGAATGAACCTTTCCTCTCCCGCACCGCGAATTTCTGCGACGCCTGCACGGTTCGCAACCGCGCGATCTGCGGCGATCTCGACAATGAAGAGATCATCGCGCTCAATGCGATCGGCCAGCGCCGCCATCTCAGCGCGGGTGAAAACCTGCTGTGGGAGGGGGATGATGCGGTCGTCGTCGCCAATGTCGTGGAAGGGATGCTGAAGCTTTCGACCAGCACCGCCGACGGCAAGGAGCAGATCCTCGGCCTCGCCTTTCCCGCCGATTTCATCGGCCGCCCGTTCGGCCAGTCGACCCCCTATTCGGTCGAGGCGCTGACCGATGTGCTGGTCTGCGTGTTCCGCCGCGCCGATTTCGACCGCTTCGCGCGCGAACATCCCAAGCTTGAGCACAAGCTGCTGGAGCGCACGCTGGCCGAGCTGGACCGGACGCGCAAATGGATGCTGCTGCTCGGCCGGATGACGGCGGAACAGCGCGTGGCGACCTTCCTGCTCGACCTGTCGACCAGATTTCCGGTCGAGGAAGAGGTCGGCACGCAGCCGGGTGCCTTCGCCCTGCGGCTGAGCCGCGGGCAGATTGCGGACGTGCTGGGGCTGACGATCGAAACCGTCAGCCGGGAATTCACCAAGCTCAAGAAAGCCGGTGTCGTCTCGCTGCCCAACCGCCGCGAAGTCGCGATCGAAGACCGCGAAGCGCTGGAAGATCTGGCCAGCTAGCCGTCCCGGCTATTCGCCGCCGCCCGCCTCGTCCACGAACTGGTCGTAGGCCTCCAGCGCCTGCGCCGCGTACATCGCGCTGGGTCCTGCACCCATGTAGATCGCAAGCCCCAGCGTCTCGGCAATCTCTTCGCGCGTGGCACCGTGCTTGCGCGCGCCATCCACGTGGTAGGCGATGCACGGGTCGCAGCGCACTGCGACCGAGATCGCGACCGCCAGCAGTTCCTTGGTCTTCGCGTCGAGGGCACCGGCGCCATGCGCCGCTGCCCCCATGTCGCGAAAGCCCTTCATCACCTCCGGCGCGCCGCGATGCAGCTGCTTGATCGCCGGGATGAGGTTGGCGGCCAGGGCGGGCCAGTCCTTGAAATCGGTATGAGTCATCGGGCCGGTCCTCCCTGCCGATCGGTCAGAAGCGGTAGCTGACGCCTGCGCTCAGCACCCACGGGTCGAGATCGTGCTCGGTCTGGATGGCCAGCGTGTCACCCGCGTACCAGCTGGCGGTGGTGTCGACGAAGTACTTCTTCGCATCCAGCGTCAGGCCGAACCCGCTATCGCCCAGCGGCACGTCCATCCCGGCCTGCAGCACGAAGCCGAATTCGTTCGACAGGTCGGTTTCGGTCACGCCCAGCGGCAGCGTGGCTTCGCCCGGATCGACATCGACCCACAGGAAGTAGGTGACGCCCGCGCCTACATAGGGTTTCACCGGGCCGAGGTCGAAATGACCCTTGGCGGTTACGGTGGCAGGGATCAGCTTCGCATCGGCGACAAGCTCGGCACCCGGCAGGCCCGATACCGCGTCGACATCATGCTGCGTCATGCAGCAGATCGTCTCGATCGAGAAATTCTTCGACACGAAATATTCGACGGCCAGCGTGGGCACGACATTGTCGTTGGCCTCGGTCTGGGTGTCGCCCGGCAGGCCGACCGTGTCGACATTGACGGCGCTGATCGCCCCGTCCGGCATCACGACGGTGCCCAGCAGCTTCACCTGGATGTTGCCCTGTTCATCCTGAGCCGCGGCAGGCGTGGCCAGCATGGCGGTTCCAACAAGCATTGCGGCAAACAGACGCTTCATCTCTTCGATCCTTCTCGCATTCCATGTCAGCCGCCCCGTCCGGGCGGCGAGGGGAGAGATGGGCCCGTCAGCGCTGCGCTGCATTGACCCAGATCAAGAATGACAATTCGTCGGAATTCCGCGCAAAATTGATCCAGCGCAAAGACGCATCGCCGCGTATGACTAGGCTGCACCGCCATGTGGCCTTATCATCCCGAACTGCTGGAAACGCCCGTGCCGCGTTACACCAGCTATCCGACCGCGGCGGACTTCGACGTCCTGCCGGCCTGCCATTATCGCACCGCGCTGGAGCGGACGGAGGGGGACGTATCGCTCTACCTCCATATCCCGTTCTGCGAGCAGATCTGCTTCTACTGCGGTTGCAACACGGGCAAGGCGAACAAGCGCAAGCGGCTCGAAAGCTACCTGCGCGCGCTTCATCGCGAGATCGAGACGGTCGCCGCGCTGCTGCCCCGGGGCACTCGCGTGCGCCGGATCGCCTTTGGCGGGGGCAGCCCCAACGCGATCGCTCCGGTCGAATTCCTGCGCCTGATCGACGCGCTGACGATCCAGTTCGAGATCGACGATCCGGTCTTCTCGATCGAACTCGACCCGCGCACGATGAGCCGCGAATGGGCGCAGGTGCTCGCCGCCGTGGGGGTGGAGCGGGCCAGTCTGGGCGTGCAGACCTTTGCTGAGCATTGCCAGCAGGCGATCGGCCGGGTCCAGCCCGAAGAGCTGATCGTGCAGACGGTCGACTGGCTGCGCGAGGCGGGCGTCAGCTCGATCAACTTCGATCTGATGTACGGCCTGCCGGGCCAGACGCTCGATGATCTGGAGGATTCGATGCACCGCACCCGCGTGCTGGGTGCGGACCGGGTCGCGCTGTTCGGATATGCGCATGTGCCGCATATCGTCGCGCGGCAGCGCGTGATCGATGCGACCAACCTGCCCGACCGGGATCAGCGCTTCGCGATGGCCAGTGCCGGGTTCGGCTATTTCCTGACCCACGGCTATGTGCCCGTGGGCTTCGATCACTTTGCCAAGGCGGGCAGCGATCCGCTCGCGGCGGCGGCCACCAGTGGCCGGGTGCGGCGTAATTTTCAGGGCTTCACCGATGACCCCAGCGATGTGCTGATCGGGCTCGGCGCCTCGGCGATCAGCAGCTTCCCGGGCCTGCTCGCGCAGAACGAGAAGAATTCGGGCCGTTACCGGATGAAGGCGGGCGATGGTCAGCTGACCGTGACCCGCGGCATTCACCGCTCTGCCGACGACCGCTATCGCGGGGCGATCATCGAGCGGCTGCTGTGCGACGGGCGCAGCCGCGTGGGTTCGCGCCTGCTGGCCGAAGTGACCCCGCGACTGACGCCCTTCATCGATCGCGGGCTGGCGCATATCGATCGCGAGTGGCTCTCGATCGAGCCCGACGGCCTGCCCTATGCGCGCACCATCGCGGCGCTGTTCGATCCCTATCGCACGGTGTCGGCGCGCCAGTTCAGCTCGGCTGTGTGAGGAAGACTGGTGCGGACCGGCCCGCGTGGCCGGTCCGCTCAAGCAGCGCTATCGCTGCCGATCACGAAGATCCACAGCGCCAGACAGGCGATCCATCCGCCGTTGAACAGGATCAGCGCGAGCCATACGGCCCCGTGAGAGGCATATTTCCTGCCTGAATTGCGAATAATCACCCCGCGCCCAGCGGCAGCGAAAATCCGCGCCACATCCGGCAGATGCAGCAGCAGCCAGATACCCGCGATCAGGCTGGTCGTCGCAAGCGAGCCCATCAGCGCAGGCAAAAGCCACGGCGGCATCCGCGTTCTCCTTTACTCGAGTTCGAGAGTGTCGCCCTTGTCCGAGCGTTTGCGGCAATTGCCCGCGTGACACGCTTTGAAGCAGGGCTGCTCGGGCACCTGATCTGGCTCATCTCCATCGACCGGAATCCGGATCACGCCGCCGCTGCACAGCTGCGCGGTGATCGAATCGCCGCCGCTGGACAGCGGGCCGAGCATCATCGGAGCGAGGCCGATCAGCAGCAGCCAGTCAGGCCTGATCATCGGTGCGTTCCCCATTGCCGCGATCCTGATCGCCGGGTTCCTCGTCGATCAGAATGCGGTTCGCCGCCCCGTCCATGTCGTCGTACTGGCCATTGCCCACCGCCCAGAAGAATGCGGCGAGGCCGATGCCCCCCATCGCCAGTGCGATCGGGATCAGGAAGGTGAGCCCGCTCATCGCGCTGCCCGTGCCAGCCGCAGCGAATTGGCAACCACCACCAGCGAGCTGATCGACATGGCGATCGCCGCGATCAGCGGGGTAACGAAGCCGAACAGCGCGAGCGGAATGGCGAGCATGTTGTAGGCGATCGCGAAGCCGAAGTTCTGCCGCACGACCCGCATCGTGCGCTGCGCGGCGACCACCGCGAGCGCGACCGGCATCAGCCGCTCGCCCACGAACACAGCGTCGGCGGCCTGCTGGCTCACATCGCTGGCCGTACCCGGCGCGATCGAGACATGGGCGGCGGCCAGCGCCGGCCCGTCGTTCAGCCCGTCGCCGACCATCAGCGGTCGTTTACCCTCGGCCTTCAGACGCTCCAGCTCGGCCAGCTTCGCCTGGGGGGAGACGCGCCCGTGCCCGCTGATGCCGAGGTCCGCCGCGACGCCGGAGACGACCGTGTCCGCATCGCCGGAGATGATCCGGCTATCGAGCCCCGCCGCCGCGATCCGCACAATGGCGTCGGCCGCATCGGGACGCAGCGCGTCGTGGAAGGGGATGGTCCAGCACTGTCTGGCGATCCGCAATTCGGTCGCGGTCGCCCCGCCATCGCCCAGCGGACGGGTGAGGCTGACGCGCTGCCCGTCGAACATGGCGAACACGCCTTCGCCCGCGATCTCTTCCGGTTGGCTGATGGCGGCAGGCTGCACGCCCTGCGCGGTGAGCGCCTTGGTCAGCGCGCGGCTGAGCGGATGGTGGCTCGACAGCGCGAGCGCGAGCGCGACGGGCAGGGCATGCTCATTGACATGCGCAAGCTCTGCAACGGGCTCTCCCAGGGTCAGAGTGCCGGTCTTGTCGAACACCGCGATATCGGCCTCTGCCAGCCGTTCCAGCGCGCTGCCGTCCTTCACCAGCAGGCCCTTCTTCAGCAGCGCGCCCGATGCGACGACCTGCGCGGCGGGCACGGCCAGCCCCATTGCGCACGGACAGGTGATGATCAGCACCGCGATGGCGATCACCAGCGACTGGTGCCAGCCTGCGCCTGCGATCATCCAGCCGACGAAGGCGAGCAGGGCGAGCGTGTGGACCACCGGGGCATAGAGACGCGAGGCACGGTCCGCGATCCGCACATAGCGGCTGCGCGATTGCCCGGCCTCGTCCATCAGCCGCGCGATCTCCGCGATCGCGGTGTCCTGCGCGGCGGCGGTGATCCGCACCCGGATCGGCGCGAGCAGATTGACCGCGCCCGCATGGACGCTCTGCCCGATGGAGACATCCTCCGGCGTGCTCTCGCCGGTCAGCATGGCGTTGTTGATCGCGCTGGTCCCGGCCTCGATCGTGCCGTCGGCGGCCAGTGCATCGCCCGCGGCGACCAGCATGGTCATTCCCGGTTCCAGCTCCTCTGCGGTCAGCCGACGGGTCGTGCCGTCGGGCAGCTGGATCGTCGCGTGGCGGCCCATCCGGCTCAGCAGAGAGGCGATGCCTGCGCGCGTGCGGTTGCGCATCGCGGCATCGAGCGCGCGGCCCGCGAGCAGGAAGAACAGCAGCATGGTCGCGCCGTCGAAAAAGGCGTTCTCGCCCCCGGTCGCGGTCTCGTAGAGGCTGAGCCCGGTGGCGAGCAGTACGCCGATCGAGATCGGCACATCCATATTGGTCCGCCCGTGGCGCAGCGCGGTGAGCGCAGAGCCGAAGAAGGGCCGCCCGGCATAGGCGATCACCGGCAGCGCGATCAGCGCGGAAAGCCAGTGGAACAGCTCGCGCGTGGCGCCGTCGGCTCCGGACCATACGCTGACCGACAGCAGCATGATGTTCATCATGCCGAAGCCTGCCACCGC
>Ga0114909_1001094_pt1 | contig 16075 bp, 10 predicted proteins | sample MalvireepMed_906_FD_87290 | JGI IMG/M metagenome (GOLD analysis project Ga0114909, IMG submission 87290) | Marine viral communities from the Global Malaspina Expedition - Malaspina viral metaG DeepMed_906 | ecosystem: Environmental > Aquatic > Marine > Oceanic | place: Mediterranean Sea...
TGAAAATTAAGTGTTTATTTGTTTTAAGGATAGCTAGTCCCTTGAAATTTAAAGCATATTAAATTTATATTTCCAATTCAGTAGTGAATCGTTTTATACTCAATGTTGACGCTTTTATTTAAGTAAATTTGACATAAGGTATGATATTTCTTGTTGCTGGCGACTAAAAAAACATTGTTAGTTATTTTTCAGTTCATTTTGGCTATAGCGCTGTTCATGGGCTGTACTTTTTCAGCTTATAGCAAAGAGGAATCGGCTCAACTAGCACAATTTGACCAAGTTGCTGAACAAGTCGAAACACTTAAAAATACCAATTTAGTTTTAGCTTTAGAGCAAATAAGCGTTTTTGAAAGTCAACTTAGCCAACTTAGTGTCGATCAGCAGTTGCTCTATTATAAGTTAATTGCTGAAATCTACATTGCACAAAATCAATATACTAAAGCTCACGCAACATTAAACGCCGGTTTGGGTTTAGCAAAACACCTCTCGAGTCCAAGCATCTTAATAAGTGAGTTACTTTATCTTAGAGGGTTTTCCTTTGAAAGCTTAGGAGATATTGCTACCGCAACACAAAACTATAAAAAGGGTCTAGAAGTTGCTGAGTCACTTCACGATAAAGTCTTTATTGCAGCCGGTTTAATTAACCTTGGTGCAATAGCTTATTTGACTGATGATTATCAGCGTTCATTAATTCTTTTAAATGACGCTTATAACATTGCTGAGCAAACCGATGATGATGAGCTTAAAGGTTCAGTAAACTCTGAGCTAGGTATTGTTTATGGTTATATCGAAGAAGACCAGCAGTCAATGGCTTACTATCAACAGTCATATTTGCATTTTAAAAAAGCAGGAATGTTATTGGCGGCTCACAACAGCTTGAATAATATTGCCATTCATCACAATAGCAAAAAAAAATATAAACAAGCTATCTCGGTGCTGCAAACCATTATTGCAGAGACGAATAAAGATAGCCCAAGCTCGCTTATGTATAGTATTTATTCAAATATGGCTTGGGCATATTTGAAGAAAGAAGAGCCAAATGCGGAAGCAGCCTACGAGTATTTGATTAAGGCCAAGCAATACCTTAAAGCGATAGAGCAGCACGATGTACAATTACAGTTTTATATTGGTCAAGCTTTCGTATTATTTGAACTGGCTCGCTATGACGAAACGTTAGCAAGTATACATGAAGCAGAAAAAATACTTGCAAGTCATCAAACCTTAACCCAGCACAAAAAACAGGCATACATCAATATTGTTAATTTAAGGGCAAAAGTTGCTTTTGAACAAAAAACCTTTAAAAAAGCTTATTTGATTAAGTCTGAGGTAATAAATCTTATTGAGCAGTTGGTTGAAAAAGAAGATGATCGTTCAATTGCACAAGTTAGATTAAAACTTGAAAGTGAGCATGCTGATTTACAAAGTGAAATATTGCAAAACCAGCAAGCCTTACATGAGGCAAGTTTAGTTGAAGCAAAACTTGCCAATGAAGAACAACGGCTCTACCTTATTATCAGCGCGCTTATTGCTTTGGCTTTTGCTTGGTTGTTAGTTAAATTAATTCAAAGTCAGCATAAACTGAAAATTGCCACCAGCATTGATTCATTAACAAAAATAGCAAATCGACGCAGTCTAATGAAAGCCGCTCAAAGCGCCTTCAATCAAGCCAGCAATAGAAAAAAACACTTAAGTGTTCTGATGATTGACGTTGATCACTTTAAATACATTAATGATAACTTTGGACACCATTGTGGTGATGAAGTTTTAAAAGAAGTTGCACTGCTTAGCAGTAAAATGCTGAGAAAGAGTGATATTTTTGGCCGTTATGGTGGTGAAGAATTCATGGTGTGTTTACCTAAAACTTCCATGAGAAGCGCTATTGAAATTGCTCAACGGATACGCCTTTGTATTGAGCAGCACGATTGGAAGTTTGCTATTAAAGATCTCAAGGTCAGTGTCAGCATAGGCATTGCGACTTTTGATGGGGCGAGTAAGAAAAATAACGAAGTAAGTGATTTATCAGAACTTATTAAAAGTGCCGATGAACAGCTTTATCAAGCCAAGTTTTCAGGGCGAAACAAGGTGTCTGCCAAATGTTAAAAAGTAAGTCGACATCAAGAGTTAATAGATCGTTTTTCTTCATAATGTTAACAGCGTTAATTTTATTTAATTACCCAAGCATTGCCTTAGCATGGTTGCCGCTTTATTCAGCTGAAGAAAGTATCGCTCAAAGTATCAGTAATGATCAGCTAAAGAGTGAGATAAATTCTAAAAAAGAATTGCAGAAAAATGTCGAGTTAACACTAGATGAGCCTAAATTAAGTTCACTTGAAGAATTAGCAGAACACATGACACTTGCTGAGCAATACGCAGCTGAGGATAAATTTGAACAGGCTTACCTTGAGAAAAAAGCGTATATCAAAAAATATCGTTTATATAGAGAAGCTAAACGTAAGGATATGATTGCGACACTCACTAAAACCTATGATATTGATGAAAAGAATTCGCTAAATGAGCTACTTAAGAGTAAAAACGAATTAAAGTTAAACCGTGTCGCTGAAATAAAACAAGAGCATCAAGAGCAGCGAGAACACTTTATTTGGATTATAGCCGTTGCTTTTGTTTTTATCTTATTGTTTTTTAGACAGTTAAAAGTTAGGCAGAAGCTGATTAAGCTTGCGAGAGTTGATGTTTTAACTGGCTTAGCGAACCGAAATACCTTATTTGGACGTGGTAAGCGACTTGCTAGAAAATTTCTTAATGAGGATTTTGATCTCTCAGTGCTGTTAGTCGATTTAGATTACTTTAAGCAAGTGAATGATGATTATGGCCATCAAATAGGTGATCAGGTATTGATAACTATTGCTGAACTTATTGATGAAACGATGCGTTCACGTGACATGTTAGCGCGCTTAGGTGGAGAAGAGTTTGTTGCTTTATTACCTTATGCTGATGAAAATAAGGCAAAAGCTATTGCTATGCGTATCAATGAAAAAATTGCTCAACATGATTTTTCTGATTTTGGTGTCAAAGGCAACCTTACCCTCAGTATCGGTGTTGCGTCTATGAGGAAAGAAGATACTAGCTTCGATGATCTCTTGCACTGTGCTGATTTAGCTATGTATCAAGCTAAAGTACAAGGGCGTAATAAAGTAATTAGCTACCAAAGTATTGCCACAAAACAAGAAAGGCGTGGTATTTAGTGCTTTTATCGGTTTAGCTATTTTTTCTAATCCGATAATCAGATAAGCTAGCAAATAATTAAAAGAAAAATAACTCGACTAGTCATTCTAGGAAAACCATTTCATGTCAGATGTGCTCGAATATAGCCTTGATGGGGTTGAACAAGTCCCTTTAAGGCGTTTTACCGAAGAAGCTTATTTAAACTATTCAATGTACGTTATTATGGATCGAGCCTTACCACATATAGGTGACGGCCTGAAACCAGTACAACGACGCATTGTTTATGCAATGTCTGAGTTAGGGCTTTCTGCTGCGGCAAAGTATAAAAAATCTGCTCGTACTGTTGGTGATGTATTAGGTAAGTTTCATCCGCATGGAGATAGTGCCTGTTATGAAGCTATGGTGCTTATGGCACAACCTTTTTCTTATCGTTACCCTTTAGTTGATGGCCAAGGTAACTGGGGTGCTCCTGATGATCCTAAATCATTTGCTGCCATGCGTTATACCGAATCACGTTTGTCTAAATTTAGTGAGGTATTGCTGGCGGAGTTAGGCCAAGGTACTGTGGATTGGCAGCCAAACTTTGATGGCACGCTAAAAGAACCAGTGACCTTACCAGCAAGACTGCCGCATATTCTACTTAACGGAATAACAGGTATTGCGGTTGGTATGGCAACAGATATCCCGCCACATAATGTCCGTGAAATTGCTGATGCCTGTGTGCATTTAATTGAACAACCTAAAGCAGAGGTTGCAGATTTATTAACCTTTGTAAAAGGACCTGATTACCCTACCGACGCCGAAATCATTACGCCGAAAGCTGATATTGAGAAAATATATCAAACAGGGCGCGGCAGTATAAAAATGCGTGCGGTTTATGAGGTTGAGCAAGGCGAAATTATTATAACCGCATTACCGCATCAAGCATCTGGCGGTAAAGTACTAGAACAAATTGCAGGACAAATGACGGCGAAAAAACTACCTATGGTAGTTGATCTTCGTGATGAATCAGACCATGAAAACCCTGTACGCTTAGTGATTGTACCGCGTTCTAATCGAGTTGATATCGACCAGTTAATGCAACATTTATTCGCTAGCACAGATTTAGAAAAGAGTTATCGTGTAAATATCAACATGATAGGTTTAGATAATCGCCCTGCAGTGAAAAACTTACAGGTAATTTTATCTGAGTGGTTAGAGTTTCGTCGTGAAACTGTACGTCGCCGTTTGCAATATCGCTTAGATAAAGTATTGGCACGCTTGCATATTCTCGATGGTTTATTGGTTGCCTACTTAAATATTGATGAAGTGATAGAGATCATCCGAGGTTATGATGATCCTAAAGCGGAGCTGATGTCTCGCTTTGCATTATCTGAAACGCAAGCACATGCAATTTTAGAAATAAAACTGCGTCAATTGGCTAAGCTTGAAGAAGTTAAAATTCGTGCCGAGCAAGATGAATTGCGTATTGAGCAAGAATACTTAGAAAAAATTCTTAATTCCAAAGCGCGTATGGATACCCTGATGAAAAAGGAAATTTTGGCGGCAGCGCAGGAGTATGGTGATGAACGTCGCTCTAAACTAGTCGAGCGAGCAGAGTCAAAAGCCTTAACCGAAAAAGATTTAGTGCCGAGTGAAGCAGTTACCGTTGTTGTATCAGATAAAGGTTGGGCACGCTGTGCTAAAGGCCACGACATTGATGCAACGGCATTAAGTTACAAAGCAGGGGATAGTTATTTATGCTCCGCCAAGGGACGTAGTAATCGCCCGGTTGTCTTTATTGGCTCAGATGGCCGAGCATATACAACGGATGCTCATACGTTACCAACAGCGCGTAGCCAAGGAGAGCCGTTGACAGGCCGTTTTAACTTAAGCCAAGGGGAAACCTTTGTTCATAGCATAATGTCGGATGATGAAGCTAACTATTTATTGGTAAGCGATGCCGGTTATGGTTTTGTGGCTAACTTTAGCGATATGGTTTCCCGTAATAAAAATGGTAAAGCATTAATTAGTTTGCCGGTTGCCGCTAGAGTAATGCCACCGCAAAAAATTAATGATATTGATAATGAAAACTGCTTAGCCATTACGAGCGAAGGGCGCATGTTAGTATTCCCAGTGAAAAATCTACCTATGCTTAGCAAGGGTAAGGGCAATAAGATTATTAATATTCCTAGTGCAAAAGCAAAAACACGAGAGGAGTATGTTAACTTGTTAGCAATAGTTCCCCTTGGTGCATCAATCACCTTGCATGCAGGTAAACGTAAACTGACGCTAAAACCAAGTGATATTGAGCATTATCAAGGTGAACGTGGCCGTCGTGGTAACAAACTGCCAAGAGGCTTACAACGCGTATCACAAATAGACGTAGAAGAAATAGAAGCTAACGCTGATATAGCTGAACAGTCAGAAGAGAGTTCATCGTAACTGACCGTCGTTTTATATCTGTAGAAAAAAGCCAATACGCTTAACGTATTGGCTTTTTTTATGACTGATTATCTACCTATGAACGTTATTATTTTAATAACGGTTGGTTTTCTATCATTTTTATATTGGTTTGTGGGTAGGTATTACTGACAAACAATAAGCTCTGTTGTTTTGACATATAAGCGAGTGAATCATTTTTGGCAAATGAATTTAACGGTAAGCGCACTAAAGGTGTACTTTGCTGGCTCTTCATATTGAACGTTATTAGCTGTTGATGATCGCTAAAACTTTTATGGTAATACACCTGGTTATCATGATAACTCCAAGCATATAAGCTATTAAAGCCCTTATCACTGATAATTCTTTTGGGAGCTTCACTTGATTCAGCTTTGATATCTTTTTGCCATAAACCCCGTTTTAATTTGGTATAAAGCAGAATGTTATCTGAAATCATTACGCCAAAACGTGCACTATCGAAAGTTAAACGTTTAGTCTCTGCACTTTTAATATCAATACTATATATGTCGGAATGGTTTTCACCGTATATTGCTGAAATGATTTTGCTATCGTCAAAAGACCAACTAGGTCGATTATGCTCAATAAAGGGACTTTTGAGTAAGCTAACTTTTTCATCAATTAACGAGTAGATATAGATTCTATCACCCTTTCCTGTAGGCAATGGTGCTAAAAAAGCTATCTTTTTTCCGTCATGTGACCATCTAGGGTAGCGAATATTTTGTTTAAGATTAGTCAGTTGCTTGCGTTGACTGCCATCAGTTTTTGCCGACCACAGCTCAAAAAAACCAGACTCATTAGAGCCATAAGTAATAAGGTCACTTTCTTCGTGGTAATCTGGAGAGCTGTAATTGAAATTAGATTTAAGTACCGGAAAAGGGCTACTAACAATGCTGTTATTGAGTGGTAAGCTGTTGAGGTAAGAACCATCTCTACGTTGTTGATAAAAAAGTTGTTGTGATTTTTTAGCGAAGCTTGGGTAACTAAAACCAGCTAAATTTAATGCTTGGCTTTTTTTAGTATTAATATCAATAACAAAACCATAACGCACATCGGCGCGTAGTGCCCCATATATTATCTTGTTACTGTTACTGTGCCAAGTTAACCCGACAATGTCTTCTTCGCCGAACGTTAATTGTGTGGCTTCTTTAGTTGCTAAATTGACTAAAAATACATTTTCATTAAAGCGGTTCATCCGCCTCGTAACTGCGATGTATTTACCATCAGGCGAAAAGGCCATATCTCGGTCTTTATATGTACAGTCCTTATCACATGAGAAACGAACTGGCTGGTTTTGCTGGTCACTTGTTTCAGTAGACTCATTAGCAAGCGAAAGAAAATATATCCCTGTTCGTTTGGCTGATTTATCTTTGTTATAAAATGCCAATGTCTGATCATCAGCAGATATTTCAACATAATAATACACCCCACTCATAGGACAATCGGCTAAGGTCTTTTCTTGTTGGCTGCTGACTTTTAATTGGATGTATTGACAACTATTGTTGGCTTTATCCTTACGTGAAAAATATAGATATTGGCCGTCATTGCTCCAAACGCTGTGACCTTCTGTAGCATTATCGAAGGTTAGTTGCTTCGCAGGTAATTCAGACTGCCAAGTATCTTGCATAAAAAGATTAGTTGGCTGGTTATTTGAAACTTGGCTATAAACAAGATAACGGCCATCAGGTGATACCGCTGGAAATAACTCACTGCCGGGCTGTTGGGTTATTTGGGTTATTTTTACCGGCTCATTACTAAGGTAGGGCGTTACGAATAGTACAACAAGTAAAATGACTGACAAAGTGATCAAACTAATGACAAAGTTAGTTTTAAGCTTGTTGATACTCCCAGGTAGCGGTGTTTCTTTGTTGGCGTTAATCTGTGTCGTTAACTCACTTTTACCACTAGCAGTACTTGCTAATAAGGTTTCGTTTAATGCTGTTTTATTATTGGCTTTATTAGATGTTATTGCACTATCTATCGGCTGCCACTGTGGTTCAAGTAATAGACGATAACCTGCTTTTCGAATGGTCTCTATGACCTCATTATTCTCAGTTACGGCACTGTCATTACTCACTTGTTTTAAGTTTTTACGTAAATGCCAAATAGCATTAGTTAGGCTTTTATCGCCAACATAGCTATTGCTCCCCCAAATATTATCAATTAACTCATCACGAGGAATGATGCGTGGGTAATGTTTAGCTAGATAGCATAAAACTTCGATGAATTTAGGTTGTAAAGATTGTTTTTCTTCACCGTGTCGTTGAATTGAAAACTCACTGGGCATGACGTGGCATTGACCAATGGTGAAGTTGTTATTAAGCATATTGTTGTTTTTGTTTGTGCCCATTTAACTTAGTTAGAATTATAGGTTCATTATCGCTGCTTGCTAATGATTAATGCTAACAAAATTAGCTAACCTTGGGCAGCTTTTTTCGCTAACTGTTAATTTTTCCGTTTCATTTTTAGATATTTTTTCAAATAAATGTTATTTTTCGTTGTTTTTGTAACTGCTTGTTTTTATTTGTTTTTTTTGTAAATAGAGGTTAAATAGATGTACAAATGATTTGCTATAGATTGTATATGTTGCGCGTGTTTCTTAAAACAGGGTAAGCGATTTGATTCCTGTATGTGTTTGATGCCTGATCTGTCAAAAGTATCAAACAGCTCGTTTTTATATTGAGCGGCGAATTTGAATCTTCTTAATCGGTAAGGGATTTACCAACATCAAAATAATAAAAATAACTATTAACTTGAAGCATAGCAACATTACAAATAAAGAGAGATGAATAGATGAAAATAACTCCTATCAGCATCGCCATTAATATAGCTTTGGCGGGCAGTGTACTGGCTTTTTCGCCAACTAGTTTGGCGGCAGAGTCAATTAAAGAAAATGAAATTGCCAAAACAGCGACACAAAATATAACTGAAGAACAAGCTGAAAAAGCAAAAGCGGATGAAAAAATTGTCGTAACTGGTTCACGTTTACGTCGGGATAGTTTTACTGTTGCTACGCCACTAGTAACCATGGATAAAGAAGCCATTGGTGATACTGGTCTTGGCGAAATGGGGCAAATCCTAGTTGAAAACATGCCTTCACTTTCTTACGGCACTAGTAACTCAACGAGTCAATCAAGCGTATCAAGCACTGGCCTTACTACCGTTGAGCTACGTAACTTAGGTGCTAACCGTACCCTAACGTTAATTGATGGTCGCCGTATGGTATCTAACTCAAAAAGTGGTAACTATGTCAGCATGAGTACTATTCCATCGGGAATGGTAAAAAGTGTTGAAGTAATTACTGGTGGTGCTTCAGCGACTTACGGCGCCGATGCTGTATCAGGCGTTGTAAACATCATTACCCAAACCGATAAAGCAGGTTTTGATTTTAAAGCACGCGGTGGTGAAAGTACTGAAGGTGGCGCTAAAGAATTTACCATAGATACTAGTTATGGTACGACATTTGCTGATGATCGCGGTTACCTATTCTTTAGTGCTAACTATGATAAAGATTACGGTCTTAAATATACTGACCGTAAGCGTGCAGCTCAAGAATCTTCTTGGAGTTATGACGGCGAGAGCATGCGTAATGAAATTCGTACTGAAGATGGCATGCAGCTGTTATCTGAAACACCAATGAGCGAGTGGCGTGACCGTAGTGATGGTATCCCAGGTGGTGTGTTCTTAGAGTCAAGCAAATACGATACAACTTATTGGTACAATGGCAATGGTCAACAAACTGATTGGAACGAAGAAAGAGACGGCATTAACACGGATCAATTTGTACAGATAAAAGTGCCAAGTGAGCGTGTTTCTGCGGCATTAAAACTTGATTTTGATATTACTGATGATTTGATGTTCTACTCACAAGTGCAATGGAGTGGTAACTACACCGTTAATGATAAGTCTCCAGAAGATACTTATGAGGGTGAGAGAGCTACATACACTGACAGAGTTACAGGTCTTCCAGGTGAAATTAAATTAGGTTATATCCCAATTGATAACCCATTTGTACCTGATAATATTCGTGATACTGCAACTCAGTATAAGGATCGTATTTACTTTGATCGCCGCTTAACTGAAGTAGGTCCGGTATCTACTGATAACGAACGTGAAACAGTACGTGCTTGGGCAGGTTTACAAGGAACAATGTTTGACGGTAGCTGGGATTGGGATCTTTCGGCGACTTACGGTAAGTTCCACCAGCGCCAATATCGTAATAACGAGGTTGATGTGTTTAAGATGAAGAGTGCCTTAGATGCAGGTTATGCGGCTGATGGCTCAATTCAATGTAATGATGCCGCTGCTCGTGCCGAGGGCTGTGTTGCCTTAGATTTATTTGGGGAGGGTTCTATTACCCCTGAAATGGCTAACTACATCCGTGTTAACCCAACGCTTAATACCCATAACGAACAAACAAGTATTGTGGGTTATACCACAGGTGATTTGTTTGAAATGCCAGCAGGTCCGGTAGCGACAGTATTTGGTTTTGAATACCGTAAAGATACCCAAGAAGCGGTTACAGATGATGCCTTAACTTATGGTGGGATTACTTGGAATTTAATACCAGCATTTAAAGGTAGTATCAGTGTTGCAGAAGTCTTTGGTGAAGCATCAGTACCGTTATTACGCGATATGCCTGGTGCTGAGTATTTATCCATTAGAAGCATCTGTACGTATGTCTGATTATGATATTCAAAATGTCGGTCTAGTTGGCAGTTACAAGCTTGGTTTCTTATGGACAGTTGGTGCTGGTGTTAACTTACGTGGTAACTATGCGATTGCTCAACGTGCGCCAAGTGTTAATGAATTATACGAACCAGCAGCAGGTGATTTTGATAGCGACTTTGGTGATATTTGTGAAGGCACAACCCTTACTTCTACAGCAGCAGGTCATGATAACTGTCGTTTAGAACCAGGTATTGCTGCTATTATTGCTGACGGTACTGAGTTCGAGGATGAATCTAGTAGTTATTCTCCAAACGCGGGTAACCCGGAGTTATTTGAAGAAACCGGTACGACTATTACCTTTGGTTTATCCTATGAACCAACTTTCATAGACGGTTTAAGCCTTGCGGTTGATTATTATGATATTGCCATTACTGATGCTATCTCTGAATTCGGTAACCAGCAAATAATCAATGAATGTTACGACTCTAGCATTACTCTAGGTCAACCTAATGAGTTCTGTGATGTTATTAAGCGCGATGCCGATGGACAAATTGAAGAAGTATTACAACGTAGTTATAACATTGATGAGTTAGGAACTCGTGGTGTTGATATCGCTGTTGCTTATGCATACGACATGAATAGCCTAGGTAGCTTAAAGTTCAAAATGGATTGGACTCATATGTTAGAGCATTCTAAAACGGTAACAGGTAATGATGGTGTTATTGTTGAAGATTATGTTGGTTATGCTGAAGAAGGTATCTTTGAAGATAAAGCTGCCGCATCAGTTGCCTGGTACTTAGAAGGTTTGCGTGTACGTTGGAGCACAACGTATAAGAGTTCAGCACTACGTGACTTCGATGACCAAGTTGCTTGGGAAAAAGACATGACAGCGAATGCTGAGTTATGTACTGCAGGTGATGCCGATTGTGTTTCAGATCCTGAAGCGTTAGCGTTCCAAGAGCTTCCTTCATACTTCAAGCATAACTTATCAGTGTCTTACACTATTGATATGGAAAATGACTCAGAGGTACGTGTATTCGGTGGTGTGAATAACATCTTTGATGACCGCGGTGAGTACTACTACGATGGTAAAGGTAAATACGGTAGCGAATACGGTGGTGGTGTTGGTCGTTTTGTTTACCTAGGTGCGCAAATTAGCTTCTAAGGTTAATGTAAATACCTAAATATTAGGAGGTTAGTTTAGCTAGCCTCCTTTTTAATATCCTCACAAGGACGTGGTTTTATTCCCAAAGCAGGCTTTATTTATATAGCTTCGTTTTGCACTTTTTCTATATTTTTAGTTTACCTATCCTTGTTGATCTTTTCTGGAATTATTATGTCTCTTATTCTTATTAATCCCGTGCGCACAGTCTTACTCTCATTTATGTTATTAACAACGAGTATTTCAGCTTTTTCTTTTTCCAATGCTGATGAAAAAGCAAAAGTTAAAGCATCAGTACCTGAATTACCACCGGTAAATGATGGCCCCTATGTTTTTGTTAACCCGCAAAAACAGCTAGAATCTCACTGGCTGTGCCAAGGTGAAGTGGTGAGCCAAACTTTATCGGTAAGCGCTTTTCCAAAGGTGATGAGCGCTTGTAATATGCCCGCTGTTGTCCATGGCCCTTCTAGTCATGAAAATAAAGTACTGGAGTTTTCTGGTGATTTCCCTGTGGCCGCATTAAGTGATTTTCATGGTAAATATGACTTGATGATTGAGTTACTGACCAACAATAATATTATTGATGAAAATAAGCACTGGGTGTTTGGCACAGGTCATTTTGTGATTACAGGTGACATTTTTGACCGTGGTGATAAAGTCACTGAAATCCTTTGGTTTTTGTATGACTTAGAGCAGCAAGCCAAAAAAGCAGGTGGCGAAATACATCTTACCTTGGGTAATCATGAGGTGATGATTTTAAATGGCGATTTACGCTATTTACATCCCAAATATATTGAAACGGCAAAAAAATTAAATAAGCCTTTCGAACAGTTGTTCAGCAAGCGCAGTGTTCTTGGCAACTGGTTACGTAGTAAACCTGTTTTGGTAAAGGTAAATAATATGCTCTTTGCTCATGGCGGTTTTCATCCAAGCCTGGCGACCGATAATCATAGCATTGAAGAAATTAACAATGTCTTCAAGGCAAACTTAGTTAAAGCCGAATTAGAGAAGCCACGTGAAGGTTTTGCTAAATTTTTGCATAAAACTAATGGTGTGATTTGGTATCGCGGATATTTTACTGATGATCTTAAAGCTAATGCCGTTGATCAAAGGCTAAAACGCAAAGATAACGGTGCGACAAGCGCAGAAATAGATTTATTATTAAAACACTTTGACGTGAAGCATTTAGTCGTAGGCCACACTTCGCAAAAGCAAATAGAAACGCGTTATCAAGGCCGTGTTATTGCTATTGACTCAAGTATTAAACGAGGTGAATACGGTGAAATCTTATTTATAGAAAAAGGCAAAAAGTGGCGAGGTAGTTTAACGGGAGAAAAGTTACCTTTATATCACCAGTAGTGCCTTAATAGACAATAGCAGTCAAATAACTTCACCAATATAAGACCACTAATAGATGGCTGTTAGCTTGCACTAACAGTCATCAAATCAAACGTAGCAATAAATCATGAAAAAGTGGCAGCTTGCCCCTGCAAGTACAAATATATGCCAAATAGCGTGGGTAAAAGGTACTGACTTTTTCACATAAAAAAATACGCCTATACAGTAAACTAGGCCGCCTAAGGCAAGTAATAACAGTGCTTGAATAGGAAGTACTTTATATAACTCCCCTAATATACCAAACGAAATAAAGCCCATGGCTAAGTACGTTGCTAGTGATATCTTCTTGTAGCGATTACCAAACCTTACTTTAAACAAGATACCTGCAAAGGCAAACAACCAGATAAAGCCCAATAAACTATAACCGAGTGTGCCAGACAAGGTGATGGCTAATAAAGGGGTGTAAGTACCCGCAATAAGCAAATAAATAGCGCAGTGATCGATTAGTTTAAAAAAAGGTTTGGCTTTTGGGCTGGTTACACTGTGATAAATGGTTGAGGCGAGAAAAAGTATGATTAAGCTGCTACCAAAGACAGCAAAACTTAAAAAACGTATCGTTTGATTGGCTGAGATATCGACTGATGCCGCTTGTTTTAGCAATAAAAAAAGCGCTATGCAGCTCAGTAGTGTGCCAAAAGCATGACTGATACTATTAGCCATTTCTTCCGGCTTACTGTATGTACTGCTTGATGGGGAATCTGTATTAGCCATGTTCACTTCATTATTAAATAAACTCTCAGTGTACAAGTGTACGCTGAGAGTTTATGCAAATAAAGTGCATTCTCAAATATTATTCGGTCTTATGCTTCAATGATCTTGGCTATAGCGCTAGCTCAATAACCATCTCTTTTAATTCATCTTTAGAAATTGAGTTACTGTGGTTTTTGTCGAAACGATTAAAAATGGTTTCGCACATGCGAATACCTTTGTCTTGTAATAAAACGTCAATTAATTCAACAAATTCAGTTCGACTTATCACACCGTCTTTATCTTCATCGAATACTTCGAACAACTCATCTACCCATTGGTTTAATTCCATGAGGATCCTCTACTTATCTAAAACTATTTATCTGTTTGTATAAGTAAACCATATCGCTTATTCAGGCGTTTGGGAATGGCTATTTAAAAAAATTGCTATTTAATTTAACTTTTTTGTAATAAAAAAGATTTTCTTCAGACTAAGTAGTCATATTTTTAAAGTAATGCTTTAACAGGAAGACTTATGAAAGTTATACGGGATGTAAAAAGACAGATAAAATGGCAGAGCATTGTGCTTATTGGTTTGATATCTGCCACTAGCCAAGTTTGGGCAAGCGAAAATCCAGTAGCAGGTAAGCTTAGTCTTGAAAATTGTCATATCGGTGAAATTAGATCGCAAGTGCAATGTGGAAAATTGCAAGTACCTGAAAATTATCAGCAGCCACAAGGTATAACAATATCGGTGAATTTCGCCATTCTTCCTGCTATCGACAATAGTGAAAATAAAAGCCCATTAATGTTTTTAGCGGGTGGGCCAGGACAGGCTGCAGTTGAATTGGCTACTGGTTTGAATCGTGGTTTTAGTGAGGTGCGTAAAACACGTGATATTATTTTAGTTGATCAACGTGGCACAGGAGAAAGCAGCGCATTATCATGTGATTTCGAAGATGAAGAAGACGTTTATACACTGTTACCAGAAGATATAAAGGCGCAAGACGTTAAGGACTGCATTGCGCAGTTTAGCGGTGATGTCAGTCAGTATAACTCTGAGAATGCTATCCGAGATTTTGATGCGGTTCGTGCTGCATTAGGTCATGAGAAAATTAATATTTATGGTGGTTCGTATGGCACCCGTGCAGGCTTGGTATACATGCGAATGTTTCCACAGTCTTTAGAGAGTGTTGTGCTTGACAGTGTTGGCCCTATTGAAGTGCCTATTGGACTCTTTGGTCAAAGTGCTGCGCGCTCTTTTCATTTATTGCTAGAAAACTGTAAGAATAATGCATCGTGTCATAAAGCTTTTCCCAATTTAGCAGAAGAGTTTCAGCAAGTTAAAGCGCGTTTAGCAAAAAAATCGGTAGCGATTAATATTCAACACCCACGCTTAGGCACTCCAACCACTTTTGTTATTAATTCCGCTAAGTTTACCAGTAATTTGCGTTTTCAACTTTACAGTATGCGCGGGCGCTCTATGGTGCCACTTGTTATTCATCAAGCCTATTTAGGTAATTACCAACCACTGCTCGGTTTAATTGCCAGTAGTGAAGGAGAACAGTTAGTGTACACAGGATTACACTTTAATATTGTTTGTAATGAAGACTTGCCAAGAGTAACTGAACAAGCGCTTATCGACGATGGTAACAATAATTTTGATGGTAGCGATGGTCAGTTTGTTTTTAACATGATCTGCCCGCTATTCCCACAATACCGACCAAGTGATGATTTTTATCAGAGTGTCACGGCGGACATTCCAACACTTATTTTATCGGGTAATTTAGACCCGGTAACACCGCCAAGTAACGGCCAATACTCAGCAAGAACTTTGCCAAACAGCCATCACATAATCGTTGATAATGCCTCACATATTGTTGCTAGAGGTAAGTGTGCTACCGATATTGTTAATGATTTTTTGACGAAAAAAGATCCTAAGTCACTGGATGAGTCGTGTCTTGATGATATCCCTGAGGAAACCTTTATGACCAGCATTAATGGCGTGCAATAACATAACGTTAAGATGGCAATAAGTGATAGTTAAAGGAACTGAAAATTTTAAAGGAAACTGAAATGATTGAAGTAAATAATTTACATAAAAGTTTTATTGATAAAAAAGATAAAAAGAACACAGTTAAAGCACTTGATGGTCTGTCTTTTACAGCCAAAGATGGTGAAATTACCGGTATTTTAGGTCCAAATGGTGCAGGTAAAACCACCTGTTTACGTACTTTATACGGTTTACTCTCAGCAGACGAAGGTGATGTTACAGTCGATGATATTAAAGTGACTGAAAATCCGCTAGCAGCGCGAGCTAAACTCGGCATATTTCCAGATAAATTTGGTTTGTATGAACGTTTGACCGCTTATGAGCAAGTAGATTATTTTGCCAGTATTCATGGCATGACGGGGGAAAATAAAAAACAAGCCATTGAGCAAGTATTCAAAGATTTAGATATGGAAGAATTAGCGCATCGTAAAACAGTCGGCTTTTCACAAGGACAGCGAATGAAAGTAACATTAGCGCAATCA
>Ga0114909_1001095_pt1 | contig 16071 bp, 21 predicted proteins | sample MalvireepMed_906_FD_87290 | JGI IMG/M metagenome (GOLD analysis project Ga0114909, IMG submission 87290) | Marine viral communities from the Global Malaspina Expedition - Malaspina viral metaG DeepMed_906 | ecosystem: Environmental > Aquatic > Marine > Oceanic | place: Mediterranean Sea...
AAGTAAGCTTGCCGCGCCGCCGACAAGCAACCCGACACCTGCACCCATTGCCCAACCTGCGCCAAAAGGTGTAAAGCTCAAGCCCACTAATGCGGCTCCTGCGATAACTTGCAGCCAGCCGCCAATCTTGCCGCCGGCGCCAACGATCTCAGGTACAATGCGGATAACCTCAGCGCCTGTATTGTGTTCGATTTGCTCGCCACCGATGTTGTCGTCGTCATTAAATACGGCAAAAAACAGTCCGTCTTTATGCGCGTTTGCCATAAACTGTTTAAAGCCCTTGACTTGATAGCTCAGCGCCTCGCACGCTTCACGCGGACTCATAACATCAAGCTCAAACGACTTGCCAAACTTTTCGGCTAAAATGCCGCTCAATTCAATACGTCTTAGCATTTATGACCTCGCATAAAAATACCCACAGTTAAGTGGGCAAAGTGGTTATTTTATCAGTAACTTATGACGGATGATTAAAGCGGTGCGCTCTTGCCATATATTGCCATAAATCTCACGCCTTGAGCGTCTAAGGTATGGGTGGTGTAGCATTAAGTGGTTATTAACGACGTGCTCTGATTGCTCGCTCGTTAAGCTGCCATCAGCGCCTAAATAGATAAGCGCGTGGTTAACGTGATGCGTCGGCTGCACACGACACAAGATAATGTCATGCCGCTGCAAGTTATCGACCTCGACAAAGCCCTGTGATTTAAAATTGGCTGTGTATAAGTCCTCGCTATCGGCTGACTCCCACCACAGGTCTTGACGTTCAAAATTATCAAGCTCAATGTTAAGCTCACGGCTGTAATAATCGCGCACAATACTGTAGCAGTCTAAGGCGCCATGTATGTACTCACGATTGATAAGCGGTGCTTGATAAGCTTGATCTTTATGCACTGCTATATCAAGCTCAGGATAAGCGCATATCACCCAGGGTACGCCATGCTTACCCATTTGCAATTTATCAAACGTGCTTGGTTGGCTTGATCCATCGGGGTGACTATGCACGATAGCTTCAATCTTGCCGAGCTTTTCAGCTTTGACTAAATCACGAGGGTCAATCTTAAACTCGTTATCGCTATCCGCTATGTTGCGACACTCGATATACTCACGGTTAACCAAAAGACCGCAGCACTCACGCGGATAACAAGCGGCTGCATGATTAAATATCGCCTCTTTAGTTTCTTTTAAAATATACATACTATCGCCTTAACTGAGATTGCTAGCAGGGTAGCCGCCAAAGCCTAACTCATTGTTTTCGCCAAATCGTTTTTTGCAGTCTGATAATCTACCGCCACACTTATCAAATGCAGGATCGTCAGTTCGCTCACCATCTTTAGTGAACATAGCCGTGCCGGTATAGCCGCAATATTCGCTGCGATACTGACCTCGAACCGCCCATGTACAATAAGATGTAATATTGATGGTCGGTATCTTTATGCGCTGTGCGGCGAGTGGGCTTGCTAATTCAAAAGTAACAGTATCGAACTGCTCGTCGGTCTTTTGCTCAATCGTCCAGTATTGGCTGGTAAACTCGTTTGGGTTCGCTGTGGGATTGCCTTCCGTAAAGTTTGCAGCGTCTAAATATTTAGCAAGTAAGCGCGTAACTTTAAGTGTTGCGCCTGCAAAGTCTTTGTATAGAGCGCACATCATAGTTACAGCGCCCACAGTGCCGTCAATCTCATTTGCTATGACTAGTGTGGGCGAGGATGGACGACCATCGCCGCGCACTTCTAGCCCGTCGGACTGAATAGAAACCGGAGTGTAAACCTCTCCTTGCCAGATGATATCGCGTCTTATCATCTCACCTTTGCCGGTATTTGTTACATGATATGAGCTATCTGCATGCTCCGCCTTGCTAGCGAATTTAAACAAGTATTGCCAATCTTCGTGTGATCGGTGACCATGCCATCGAAACAGACTTCCGCCAAGTTTTGTTGCATCTAACTCGTAGAGTGTTATTAATCCGCTGACTGACAGCTTTTGTAAGTCTGATTCGAGCATAGTAGATCCTTATTGGGCTGTCACAGCATCAAGACGCTCAGTGAGAGTTGCAATAGCTTCAGCTTGCGATTTAATCATCTTGTCCTGCTTGATTGCAATCGCATGACTAAATGCCAGTAGCGCGTTAATATTGATACCTTCGGCAATTCGCTCGTCAAGCGGCTGCTCAGTGACGTTTCCTTCATCATCTGAGACTGTCTCAGTCTCACGCCACAGCGCAAACGCAGGGTCGTATGCACCCAGTTCTTCTGCGCTGAACGAGTAATAATGATAAGCAGGGTTGTCAGCATCAGCGGTTGAGCGATAAACGATAGGCGCAAGCTGCATAGCGTTGTCGTATGCTGCGTCGTCAAGCGTAAGCGGCGCTAATATCTCTTTGTAGCGCTCAGATGATGTTGAGCGCATGAGTTTGCCTGTACTGTCTACTACCACGTTTGCACCCGCTGCGGTAGTAGTGGCATACGTGTTGACATTAGTTGTAAATGCGTACCACGCACCCCATGATGTTGAAGTTCTATTTCTTATGTAGCTAGATGTGCCGCCGAAGCCAAACGCTATTTGAGTGAGTGCACCCTCTCGGTAACTCTTGTAAGTGTGAACTTCCCATGCCGCACTAGGGTCAACAAATGGTGCGTTTTTACTATCGCCGCGCATAATTCGTCTTGAGCCAGCGGCAAGGTCATTAAAATCGAGACTTGCTGACACTGCTCTGTCATCTTCAATCGGGGTAATTTGCGAAAACGCAGCTTTGAACGCGAGCTCTGATGTCGGTATTTGCTCATCATCAGTGCCCACCAATCTACTAGCTGCATTATTCTGGTCGCTAAAGTTATTTTTAACCTTTGTCCACAAAACAAACTCATTATCACCTGTTGAGCCATTGCCTGTGCCGGGGTTTGGTAATTGTATCGCCATTTTCTTTGCTCCAATAAAAAGCCCTCAAACGAGGGCATGTTGTTGTTAAGGTATAAACACTTGCTTGACGTTAAATGAAACTTGCCACACATCAGCGCCTAAACACCGTTAAACTGCTCAAAATTAAGTGTGATTTGCCAAAAGTTGCCTTTTCGCTGTGGGGTGGATGCTCCAGCACAAGTGTATTGTTTGGTGTTGCCGTGAGGGTCGGTCCAAAGAAACGGTCTAACGCCAGCATGGTCGTCCAAAAACGCCTCGATGGGTTTGATGATCGTTTCTAGGTCCCCGGTCTTAGTGCCCGACCAGTTTTTGGTTGTGTTATTGATACCGGTTGATGACAGTTGAGCGTAGCCGTCGCCAAACTGTGTTTTGTTCACGCGATACTGTTTGTCAGCAGTTGCGCCCATATCCATCTGCCAAGGGAATGTTTTTATCATAGGATTGCCCGTTAAAAAGCCCTCAAAGTGAGGGCTTTTGATTGTTAAAGTTAAGCGTACAGTAATCCGCCCGGCCGTTTTTCTTGTACCAGCACTTTACGGATAGAGCTTTCTATGCCTTGCCCGATCTGACGGCCTAGTTTATGGTTAGACTCGACATCGCTAGTACCATCACTATTTACAGTTACGTTGACATTGATATTTGGGGCGCTAGATTGGCGCTCATACGTTCCGTTATTCATCGCTTCAAGCTCTGGCCGATATTTGCTTGTAGCCGCAGCATGAGCGACAAACTCTTTGCCGTGTACTGGGCCAACTGGCATATCGGTTGGATAGTTACCTGTATAACCGCCTTTCATAAATCCGCTTGGTTTAATCGCTTGAATAGCAGCGGGGATAATGCCAGTTTTTAGAGTGGTCATGCCTACTGCGGGTAAATTGGCAGGGAACGGCGCTGATGACCAGGCTTTTGCAATAGCGGCGAGACTCGCAGACTCTGCTTGTGCAAAGTCATACGCTTTTTGTATAGCAAACAGTGCTTTGTAGCCGCTATTTGACTCTCCTAGTAAGTCCTTAAACATACTGGTCGTTGATGCAAGCGTGCTGCCAAGGCGCGCTTGATCCAGTGCAGACATATCTTGATTGTGCTTTTCACGCAATCGAGTACGCGCCGCGGCGGCTTGTGCGGCTTTGTCAGTGTGCATCTGCTCAAAGCGATCAATGATCGCCATCTTGTTCTGATAGGCTTGGCGCAGTTTTTCAGCTTCGGTTTGTGGGCCATTTATATCAAGGTTATCAAAGTCACTTGCGGCGCTTGACTGATCGCTTTGGAACTGAGCGGCGCGGTCTTTGATAGCTGCCATCACTTTGGCGCGGTTTTGCTCTTCACGCTTCATTTGTTCATGTTGAACCAGCCCTGCGCGGTATTGCTCGCGCAGTTTTGGCGCGACATTGTCATATTTCCCGACAGAAACATCAAAATCAAACGCGGCAACAGCGCTATCATTGCCAAATAGCGCAATCTCTCTTCGAGTGCTTTTGATGCCGTCGAGTAGTGACTTTGCGGTATCCATCGCCGCTTTATAGGTATTGCTCTTTTTATCTTTGATGCCGACGACTAAGCCTTCGCCGATGTCGTTACCGAGCGCGCGCATTAAGCGTGATGGGGAGCGCACGACAAAGAAGTTTTTGACGCCCTGGTACATGCTGCTGGCGGTGTTTTTGATGGTGTCAACAGCCGCTTGCGCTCGGGCTTTAATGCCGTTGATTAGGCCGTTGATGATATCGCGGCCTATGCTAGCCATTGAGCTTGGTAAATTAACAAAAGCGTTTTTTATGCCCGTCGCTGTATCTGATATTTTTTTCTTTGCCGTCTGAAATCCAATGACTAGCTTGGCAATGCTTTCGCCCAGCACAATCCCGACCTTGCGCACAGCTTTAAAAGCACCGATTACAATCGGAGCCATTATCTTGACTGATGAGACCATGCCGTCAATAAATGATTTAATCTCGGTTTTGTTGTTTTTAAACCACTCGGCCATCTCAAGCATGGCAGGGAGTACCGCTTCATATATTTGAACTTTAACGCCTTTAAAATCCTCTTTAAGTTGCGTCAACTGACCGTTAAGTTTCTTCGTAGAGTCAATGGTGCTTTGACTCATGATTGAACCAGCATTTTGTGCTTGGTCGCCAAGCTCCTTAAATCCTTGACCGCCATTTTTCAACAGAGGTTGTAGCGCGGTTAGGTCGCCAGACATCGACTCCATGTAGAATGTCATATCAGCTTGCGATAGATTGGCTTTCTCTAAGCTGCTGTAAAACAACTGGAGCGCATCAGGACCGGATAAATCCTTAAAGTGTGCAGCAGTGACGCCGACTTTTGGCCCGATATTTTCAAAAAAGTCGGCCATCGGACCGCCGCCCGTTTGCACGAAGTCACCGACGCGATCATTCATATCTTGGTAGATACCAGCGAGCTTGTCCGCTTCGATGCCCATTTTTTCAGCGGCGGCGGCGTTACGTTGAAACTCCACGACGTTGGCGTTGGATACCTGCGCGAAGCGCTCAAACTCAGTAGCAGCAGCCATTTGCTCTTTTGCGATTGAGCCGATAGCAGCGGTTGCGATGCTTGCGCCAGCCGCAACCCCAACGCCCGCGGCTTTCATTGCCTGCTTCGCGCCGCCTGCAAATCGACCAATTCGGGTTTGTGTGTCGCGGATGTCTCGGCGAAACTGCGCAGTGTCAGCATGTAAGAGGATAGATAACCGTGATAATACGCTTGCCATGCTACGCTCCTTTTATCTTGACGCGGCTTAAGTGGTTTACGAGCTTGGCAGTTTGCCGCTCAAGTTTCAGCTTTTGCTTTTCGATGTCGGCTTGTGCTTTTTGTTCGCGGGTCATAGGGTTGGGATTGATAACCAAAAAGTCCTCAATACTATGTTTATCTTTATCGCCATAAGCCATAAACGCCATAAACGCGGTTTGAATATCTTGCCGATAGCCGCCGATAGGGTCGAGATGGTCATAGGCTCGCCACTCGCTAAGCTCTTTTGCGCTAAGCTGCTCAACCTGGGCGACGCTCATGCCTAGATGCCCAGCGAGCTTGAATAAAAACTGCCGTCTAGGTCGGCTTAGGAGTTTTTTACTTCAGCGTTGTCATTGACTTCGCCGAGCGTGATGCCGTTGAGTTTGTTTGATTCGTTAAATACTTTTTCGAGTAGTGAGTATTTATACGCCGCGACTTCATCGATGTCTTCATCTGTAAACAGCAAGTTACCATCTTTATCGCAGACTGATTTTACAAAGATAAACGCGCGGACTTTGTTGCCGATACTGTTATCAGTGATCATATCTTCGAAGGTTTCGCGATCACCGGCGCTGATTTCGCGGATATAAAGATCATCAATTCCTGCGCCTTCTACTTTTTTGGTATTGAATTTGGCGCCAAAGGCGGCGATTTGGTCTCTTAAGCTCATAGCGTGTCTCATTATTAAGTGTTAGATAACAAAACCGCCGGTTAAGGCGGTTTATGGATAGCGGTACAGGGCGGCGCGTGACTATTCGACGGTATAAGTCGCAGGCAGACTGGTGATGGTAAGCGTGCCGGTCATGCGCGTTTTTTGTCGCGGGTCGTCGGTGTTTGGCGTTAAGTTGCTCAAAAACCCTTTAAACTCGCGGCTAAGTTTCGGCGCATTGACAAATACAAAACGCCAGTGCAGCGGTGTGTTTGCGTCGAACGAGGTTTGCAGTAGCTGATGCTGCGCGTTGCTTGGGTCGTATACATAAGTAAACTCAAGCGTTGTAGATTCTTTAAAGTCAACAACTGCGTTAATAGTGATGCGAGAGTCAGTCGGGGTGATATCATCAAGCATCTTTTCTTGGTCAGGGGGTCCCGCTTCGGTTAAAAGCGGGATTTTTTCAAACGTCGTACCATCGCTCGATACGTGTAATTGATAGTAGTTGTCTACTGCGTTTTCTACTGAATCGCCTGCGGCCATGAGGTGCTCCTAGGGTGTTTTTAGTTAGGGGTTGTGGGAGTGGTTTGCCAAAACTCAATATCGATGGATTGGCGAAATAGTTTGCTGTCGTTTTCGTACATCTGCTGAGTGCCGTCGTATATCTTCAGTTGTAGCGAGTCGTTGAGCGTTTTGACGACATCGTGCGAGAGCTGCACACCGTCATCATAGCTATCATGATAAATATCGATTTGGACTCGCGCCCATTCGTGCCCAGTAGGGCCGTCAAGTGTGTTTTGTGGTTGCGAGCTAATAACCTGATATACCAAGTATGGCGGCTCGCTACTTCCACTCTCGGGTATAAATAAAGGGTATATCTGTGGATGGCTTGTATAGTAAGTCGATCCTTTATAGGTAAAGATTTCAGCGTTGGCGTATGCTTGTTTGTCTGCATAGCGATTGTCATCTACTTGCACGCCGCCAAATAGTGTATGCAATACGTTATAAAGTAGCTGTCCTGCTATCATGACGACCTCGTAAATTTGTCGATGTTTTTAGCCAGCTTGTCGCTGAAGCGCTCAATCATGACGTTGATGTTATTATCAAAGGCTGGGCGCATAAATGGCGTGGCTGGTTGGCGGCTGGTACCGTTTTCATAAAAGTGCCATTGAAAGGGGTAGAGCTTTTGCTTGCGCCCTTTACCAACGAATACGCCCATAACCGCGCCTTGGCTAAACTCCCCAGTATGCTCACTCTTTGGTAAGCGTTTTTTGCGGATAGCATCACCGATAAGACCAGGCTGAGCGAGTTGATTGCCAAGCATATAGGGAGCATCCGCAACGGGAGCTAACGCGCGCGCTTCTTTAACAACGGGAGTTAATGCAACATTCAGCGCACTAAATAGCGCTTTGCCTGCGAGTTCGTTAGATAACCCTTCGAGCTTGGCATCCAGCTCTCTGAGCCCTAATATCTCTAAGTCTGCACTATTAGCCATGGCTGGTCCTTAGATAGCAAAAAGCCCCGTCATTGCTGATGGGGCTTTGTTTATAATTGAGTTGCCTACTATTCTTTGAAATTAGTTTTTGAAATGAGATCATCAACGATATCTTTAAACTCACTCCATTTATCACAAGGAATAACCGCAATGTCGTCGTCATTTTTATCATCAATAAATATATAGCCTGATTTGACACTTATAGATATTGGTTTTGCGGCGGTTTTAGGATCATAAACATACAGATCTTTTTTATTTGTCATAACTATACCTATTTGGGTAAGAACTGCACCATGTCATAAGCACTGTCTAAGTGTGCGGCCAATGCCATAAACTCAGCTTGCAGCTTTTCGTTTTCTTCATACTTGTCCATCATCAGCTCCAGTACTGCTTTGGCAGAGTTGAGATGCACACAGCTTGCGGTCATGGCGTCATCACTACTATGCGGTTGTGACGTATAGTAGGGGTGCGTACTAGGCACGGGAATATGATTGTTGATGGTTATATTATTAACACTCATGACCACCTCCCACGATTTGCGCTACCGGTTGTTGCATGTGGATTGTTTCATTAATGAGCATTTGGCTGACTTTCATGCCGATTTTAGCGAGTTTTCTTGGGTCAGGCGGATAAGTCATGTGCAGAACTTCAGGAATACCATCCATCGTAGTGATAAATTCATCTGCTTGCAGCTCACGCATAGACATCCGACCGTCAGCACCGATAGTGCCTACAAACTTGGTCGCTTCACCAGTGTTTTCTATCATTGGTTTCACGTTGCCGTAGATGGCAGGGCTAGTGTCATCGGATATCTGAGCATGGTCCGACTTACGATAAGGTTCTGCAATCTGGTCAAGGACTAGGCGTTGAATATATTCAGTCGCTTCGCCAACTTGATTAACTGTAAGCTCACCGATACGACTAATATTAAAACGATGATGAATGAGGTTAAACACCTCATCATAACCAATGCCTAACCTTGATTGCGCCATTCTTGCAGCTTTAACCAATCCGTTACGATCTTTAACCGTTGATGGTAAGTCTTCATCTATGCTTGGATGGGTCGCTTGGCCAGTGTGCCAGTAATCATGCAATACTTTATAACACTGCAGCTTATATTGAATAAGTGGCGCTTTGACTTCAGGATTGACGCGTTTGGCATCAATGCCAAATAACCAACCGTTTAGATACTCAATAGGTAAACACATCATTTCTCTGTTTTTACCGTCTTCGGCAACTATTCGTATGACACGAACAGTTGAACTTAAAACATCATCGCGTTTGATACGGCGAAACTGGCTATCCCAAGTTAAGCCGATGTTTTCAGCGATAGGTTTGACAGCAGCATAATGGATACCGTCTTTTTCAATAGTGATAAGTGATTGACCGTTAAAGTCGATAGTAGTGATAGCGTTCATGATGAACTCCTGTTTGTTTTCTGAATAAGCCCGATAAAGGGCGCCGAGAGGTTCAGAACCGTCAAACAGAACGGCGGGCAGTTTTCCCTACAAAGAGGTCTTGTATAGCTGCCACCCTCTCGACATAGCTGAACAATACGGGTATACCGACATGCTAGAAGAGAGTTTGCCGTTTTACGGGCATAAAAAAACCACGATTACGCTTGTGGATTGCGCTGTTTGATTGGAGGTTCTGACGCCTCAGTGATAAATATAGAGTATTGAGGCTAAGTGTGCAAGGATTATTTTATAATTCAGTTGTGTGTGTCATACGCACAACTGAATGACAATCGATAAGGTGGTCGATACAAGGTGTGGTTGTCATAACCACTCCTTGCATTGGTCATTGAATCAGTGACCTCAACTGCGGGTGGGGTCATGATGACCTCACCTTTAAAGCCGAACGGTCAATTTGACCGTCTGGCGACTATTGCCGTCATGGCAACAGTTGAATTGCACGTATGACACGTCCAGTTGTCGTCGTTATGACGATAACTGGATTCAGGTGTACGTGTCATACGAACACCTTTATATATGGCAACTATGTCCATGATGGACATAGTTGAAAGTAGCTAATAAAAAAGCCCACCGAAGTGAGCTTTTATTTATAATTGATTTCTTACTGAATAACACAATCACTGAGCATTGGAGAGCCGATAACTTCACCGCCGCCTTGGCATAGCATTGTGATTTGTTGGCCTTTGCTTAATGTAGCAGCAGCGCTGTTAAACGCTTCATCGCCTGACGCCATAACATCCATAAACTCATTGCTAGTCGCTAGCTGTACTTGCGCATCATCCATAAAGTCGCTAGATATGCCTGACACTGTGCCACTAACAAGCAGCGCTTTGCCTTTGTACTGCTGATCCGCACCCATTTCATTGTTGTCATAAGCTTCAAATATTTCTTGTGCTGTGACTGGCATAGCGGTCTCAGTAGGCGCTTCCGCGACAGCCTCTGAGCTAGTATTAGCAGTGGTTGTAGTGGTCTCCGTATCGTCTGAGCCAAAGATAAGGCCAATGACGAATAGGGCAACGACGACAATAACGATCCATTTAATAATCTTTTTCACAGTGCTTCCCTCAAATAAAATAAGGGTTCAGTATATTATGTAAGGCAACATTAATCTAGCATTGAGACACCAAAGTCAGCAATATTACGCGGTTTTTAACATCAGTGTCATATACTCAAGCCCACTATGCGCATCTGCCAAAGGGTTGCCATCGATATCATAGCGCTGACCATTATGCTCTATTTGCATAGTGCTATCGATGTCAGCGCGGTAGCGTAAGACACAGCGTATGCGAGTCTCACTATCGGCCGCTTGCGCAGTTAGTACGTCTTTGACAGATAGCGGCTCGATGGAAGCCCACAGGGTAGCGTGTACTGACCATGTTGGCGCTGTCGCGGCGCCCGTTGGTGAGCGTCCCGACGTTTGATTGTAGACAGTCACCCGATGACGCAATCTTGACGCGCGCATAGTATCTCCTAATTGATAACAGGGGTGCGGTACGGGTAGAGCAGCGACACAACCGGCTGTGGTAAATAATTGCCATTGGTCGGTGTGTCTTTATCCGCGTTACGATTATCATCGAAGTAGCCGATGAGCATCAGCGCTGCAACCTTGATGTCATCATGCGCAGCGGGTGGGGTGTCTTTATCAATGTATCGATTGATAGCAGAGTCGGCCGCCGCAATATACATCTTCAGTGTGGCATCATTGGCATCATCGTCATAGCGTAGATGATGTTTGACCTCTTCAAGAGTCGTCCAAGGCATCGTCATCTCCTTGTGGGTCGTCATTCGCGGCCGGTGTTTTGGCAAATGGGTTGTCACTGGCGTCACGTTTGGCGATAGCAGCGAGGCTATAGTTTTGCTGCTGTATCATCGGACTCTCGCCGCCTGGTACTGCTGCATAGCCCAGCTTGGCACGCGCTTCGTTTGGTGCAAATATCGAGCCTTTGACGCCTTTTGTTAGATTGTCCATCTGACTAGCAGCGTCCATGCGCAGCAGACCATCAAGACAAAACTCAGTCTCGACTCCAGACTCCAAATCTAAGTGCTCATTGAGTAGATTTTCCATGCTCTCAAGGTAATGCTGGAGACAGTCGCTATAATAAATATCGTTATAGTCACTAATCTTACCTGCAGGCGGCGGGGCCAAACCAACTTTAAACGCTGGCATACTAAATGCGGTACAGATAATCTCACCAGAGAGCTTGAGTTGCTCGACCAGCTGGGCGTCTTGGGCTGCGACTGATATCGCTTGATAAGTGACACCGCCGCTCAGTACAGCTGTGTCGCCTGTGCCGGTGCCTGTATAGTTTTCGCGCCACCCTTCTTTCATTTTTTTAGCTTGGTCCTTGCTAATATCGCCAGGGGCAACTAAGATCCCCGATGGTCGTGAGGCATTGGCAAAAAATGTATTGGCATTGCGCTGTATGCTGACGCCTTGACTGGCTGATAGCGCGCAGGCCGTGATGGGCGATAGGCCAACCAGCGGATGGTAAAAACAGTTAAATCGGTCATGGATGATCTCAGATGACGGGATGATAATATCCGTATCTAAGTCAAAAAGACGATTGCGGCGCACTTGATAAAACACGTTGCCGTTTGGGTCGACCAGCGGCTTGACGCGCTCAGAGTCTAAAATAAGTAATCGCCAGATGTCACCGTAGATATCGCGGACTTTCCAGACGTAGGTATTGCCATGCGCCGTCTTTTGTGATGCCCATGCCTCAAAAAACTGCTGGGTGTTTTGGTAATGGTTCGGTTTGGCCAATAGTTTTTTGACGCGGCTGTTGGTCTCTTGGCTGACGCCCTTTACCTTTTTTTTGGTCTTAATTTTGAGCTTGCCAATGTCACGAGTGATCAGCGACATGCAGGCAAACACCGCATGATGGCGCATCTGGTCGTTTTTACTGACTTCAATTTCTTGATTGCTCTGCCATGCGCCTGTAAAAGGCTCGTGTATCGTGTGCCAAACATCACCGCCGTGTACCGGTTGGGCGGTGTTTGCTGATTTTTTGCCGGTCATCCAATCAAACATGCCCATAGTATTTACTCGCTATCGTCTTTTTTATCGGTTTTGGCTTTAGGCTTGCGTTTGGGTTTAGGCTCGTATGGTTCAGCAAAGCCAGTCTTAATCAAGATATTGCCTTCAAAGTCGGTGACAGTGTCGGTGGACCCAGTAGGGCCGTTTGGAGCCTCTTTTAGATATTTAATATTCACAATTAACCTCGTTTTTTAGGAGTAGATACAGATAGCGAAGGATGGCACTACCAATACCTACTCATAAAAAACCCCAACGCTAAGGTCGGGATTTTGGTGAGTTGTTACCCTATATGGGAGCTGACGCTTATGAGATAACGTTAGTGTAGTCAATATAAGACGCAGCGGTGACGCGGCGCTTAGACCAAGTAATGTGGCGCTCAGCACGGATAGCTGTCATGTTTTGCTGCCACAAGTTAACCATCGTTGAGGCTCCCATATCGATGCTAGCTTGATCACTAAATGCAACCTCGACATCGCCGTCATCGGCTAGGTAGAGCTCTGAGGGTTTGATGAGTGCGATCACATCGCTAGCAGTTTCAGACTCGATGACGGGTAGGCCGTTGAGTGTTTTGCTACCGGCTGGAGCGTCCATACCGCGATAGTAAGGATTGCCAAGTGCGTCTCGTAGCTCAGCCATGTCGCTTGCACGGGTTTCACTCATCACGTATTGAGCGCCGTTAAGTGACAAGTTATTGCTGATGAAGGTCTTACGCAGAGCCGCAAGGTCAGCGTTATACTCAGCCACACCTACGCCAGTATGGTCGATTTTGGTCGCGCCATTGAGCACACCAGCGGGTCGAGCGTCCGTTTCGGCGGCGGTATCGATAAACGTGTTATCGATTAGTGCCGCGCACGCTTCGATTAAGTCGTCGCGCAGCATCTGATCAGTGCTTGGCGATGCCAGTTTGAGTAGGTCATCTGTACGCACGATGATGCCTGCGAGTTTGTGATGCCCGATGGTTACTGAGTTAAACGTCGGGTTGGTAGCAGGCTTTGCTTTGCCATCGCCGACCCAAGCCGCTACGCTGCCACTGGCCATACCAGGGATTTTTGCGTTAAATGGTGCAGTTCGCATGGCTGGTGCGAGCTTATCAACGATGGTTTCAGCGCGTAACAGCTCGATAAATTCGCCCGCGAGTTGGTTTTCGATGACCAGTTCGCCTGCCGTGGTGGTATCAAGCACGACCGCTTTTTCAAGCGCTTGAATCACACGGGAGTCCATGCCTTGCGACTTAGCGATGTCGAGCGGGCTGATATAGTTGCCTTGCTTTTGTTGCAGCACAGCCAAGGCTTTGGCTTTGGTCAGCTGCGCGAAGCCGATACCTTTTTTGGCGTGGTTTGCTGTGACAGTCACGCCTTTAGCCGCTTGTTCAGGCTCTTTTGCGCCATTCGCGCTGGCGGCGGCTTGTTCTGGGTTGCCACCAGCAGCAGGAGTCGCAGTTTGAGCGGCGGCTTTAGTATCTTTGATAATGCTGTCAACATGCTTTAATTGATGCTCTAGTTTTGAAAGATGATCATCGATATCTTTCATCTGAACGTCTTCAGCCTCATCAGTGGTTCGATCTGCGTCAAGCGCTTTTTCTAAAATTGCGTTTTTATCAGCTTTTTTGGCGGCGATGGTAGCCAATAGTTTTTGGCGGCGTTGTTCCCAAGTCATAGGGTGTCTCCGGTTAGTAATGGTATGCTGCCCCGATTTGGGTCAACTAAGGTGATGGTGGTGGGTGAGGGTTGCGCTATCGGCTCACTGGGAGTCGTTGGCGCGGTTTTGGTGGTTTCGGGTGCTGGTGTATCGGTTGCTGATTTTGACGGCGTAGGGGTGGGGTTTTGCGCATCAATAAAAGCTTGTTTGATGTTTTTTACCGTGTTTATCTTGCCGTCTGGGTTGGCTGGGATGGTAACGGCCGATAATTCATACCATTCCCATTCTTTGATATGCAATCCGTATCTGTCTTCAAGATAGTTGTACTCAAGTAAGCGAAAGCCAATAGATAAGCCTTTAACCAGACCTGACTTAATAGACTGCCAAGCGGTGTCGATGCGCTCTTTTAGTGGCCCCTCATCGTCAATCTTGACGATGGTCGCGGTGATTTCAATGCCATCAGGCGTGACGGTCGCCGCTGTGACTTCACCAATAGGCTCATTGTGCTTGTGTTGCCACAATAGCGGCATAGGCAGGGCAAACTGTGCGCCATCCATGTCCATAATGTCGTTGTCGCGGTCTTGTTTGGGTGTGGAGGCGATGCCGGTGATGGTGCGCGTGTTGCCATCCTCATTAATCGCTTTAACTTTTAGCGTGCTATAGGCTTTGGTCATAGTGGGTCTCATTTGCTATTTATAAATTTTAGGCAAAATAAAACCGCCGGTTGGCGGTTATTCATTCAGGGCCTGGTGGTGTAGGCAGCGGTGGTCGATAATTACCGTTACATTTCTGCGTAAACTCTTTGAGTTTAATTATCGACTCTTCGAAACTTTCTGTTTTTTGTAAAAATAGCTTTTGTCCATTAATGAGGTTTGCATAAATACCCATTTCGCCGTGAGATGCTCTAAAGTTGATGTTTAAGTGAGATAATTGACTGATATTAATGGCAGTGGTGTTTAATAAGACGACTTTGCACATATCAAATCCTCAAATAAAAAATAGCGCAGGGCCATCAGTGTTTGGCGCCTCAGGGTTAAGGCTCATTAGTGCTACACCGTTTAGCATACCGATGACGGGGTCAATCTTGGCCGTGCCGGACTCGGCTTTGCTAATCATCGTGCCGCTGCCTCGTACTACCGTTCGGGCATTACCTACTGACCATGTCAGCATATCTTGGTCAGCGTGTAGTAGATGCTTACGTGCGATTTTGTTTTCGCTAGTTTTGATATACCCAGCCATTTTAAAGCCTTGGCTGACGCCAATAAGCTTGTCCTCATTGATGCCAACAGCCGTCAGCTCCTCGATAAGCGTGCCAATGCCAAGCGGGTCAAGGCCGATGCTATCAAGCTTGCCGCTATCGTTTATTTTTTTGCAAAGCTCAGCCACTTGCGCGGACTCATCGCCGACGTTATCAACGATAATGAGGTCACCGTCTTTGGCAAAGCCCTCAAGCGTTGGCGCGATAGATTTGCGCCGCTCAAGTGCTATCTTGTGGCACCAAGCGCGGCTCCATACCCACCACGGCTTAATCTGTACCTTTTGATTAGTTACATTGTCCGTATATTCGCGGAGCACTGTAGGCAGCCGGCCAATCGCGGCGAAGCCAAGCAAGTCGTCTAACCCACCGCCATCAATGCCGGCGGTTATGACCTCAGACGCTTCGATAAGTTCGTCTAGCGTAAACGGTGTAGGCGCAGCAGCGGCTTCCCAAAACTCAGACGCCGCCCAGCGATTAGCGCGTAGGCTAATGCCGATTTGCACGTTTAAATGCTTGGCGGTAAAGTCTTGCAGCTCCTCTTTGCCCTCATCCTGCGCTTTTTTAAACTCACGCTCTAAAAATCGGATGCTGACCGACGCGCCTAGATTTGGGTTGGTGATATACCAGTTTTCAGGCTTGAGATATAACTCGTCATCGATATATTTTTGCGGAAACTCATAGAGCAAACCCAAAAACTGTGGGTCATCGATTTTGCCGTCGCGGACTTGACGCGCGTAGTCGAGCTTTTGCTTGAATATGCCAGCAGGCTGCTCATCGGGCATCGTACTCAAATAGACAACAAAGCCTTCAGGCCGTGATGCTAGTCCACCGGTAGCCTCACGTAGCATTGACGCTGCGTTGGCGCGT
>Ga0114909_1001101_pt1 | contig 16022 bp, 17 predicted proteins | sample MalvireepMed_906_FD_87290 | JGI IMG/M metagenome (GOLD analysis project Ga0114909, IMG submission 87290) | Marine viral communities from the Global Malaspina Expedition - Malaspina viral metaG DeepMed_906 | ecosystem: Environmental > Aquatic > Marine > Oceanic | place: Mediterranean Sea...
GGGCAAGAAGTACCCCGTCTTCATCATGCACTATGGCGGCCCCGGCCCGCAGATGGTGGATCGCGGGTGGAAGGGCGCGCTGGCGCAGGCGATCGTCGACAAGGGCTATGTCTACTTCGTGCTCGACAATCGCGGCTCAGCCAACCGGGGCGTCGCGTTCGAGCAGCCGATCTACCACGCGATGGGCGGGGTCGAGGTGCGCGACCAGAAGGCGGGCGCGGAGTTTCTCAAGTCTCTCGACTTCGTCGATCCGGACAAGCTGGCGATCTACGGCTGGTCCTATGGCGGGTACATGACGCTCAAGCAGCTGCAGGCCGATCCGGGCCTCTACGCGGCTGGCGTGTCTGGCGCGCCGGTCACTCGGTGGGAGCTGTACGACACCCACTATACCGAACGCTTCATGGGCGATCCGAACACAGTGCCCGAAGCCTACGAAGCGGCGAGCGCGATTCCCAAAGCGACCGAGATGACCGACCCGCTGCTGCTGATCCACGGGATGGCGGACGATAACGTGGTGTTCGAGAATTCGACTGAGCTGATCTCGACCTTGCAGGAAGCGGCAGTGCCGTTCGAGATGATGCTCTATCCGGGCTACACCCACCGGGTCAGCGGGCCGAAGATCAGCGTGCACCTGTGGCACACGATCTTCGATTTCCTGGATAGCCACGGGGTAACCCCGCCGGAATGAGCGAAAAGCAGTCGACCGGGGGGCAGCTCGGTCTTGCAGCGGTCTGGGCGATCGCGGTCGGCGGGATGGTCGGCGGCGGGATATTCTCGACGCTCGGCGTGGTCATCTCCAGCGCGGGGCACTGGGCCGGGCTCAGCTTCGTGCTCGGCGGGCTGGTCGCCTATGCCACCGGGCACAGCCTCGCCGCGCTGACGGTGGCGAAGGACGAGGCGGGGGGCATCTACACCTTCCTGCGCGACCTCAAGTTCACCCGGCTCGCCCGCTGGTCGGCATGGGTGCTGCTGGCGGGGTATGTGCTGACCTGCGCGGTCTATGCCTACACCTTCGGGGCCTATCTGGGGCAGGCGATCGGCGGGCCTGCCTGGCTTCCCCCGGCGATGGCCTCTGCGGTGATTCTGGCGATGACCGCGATCAACCTGCGCGGGGCAGGGCAGGCGGCGGGGGTGGAGATCGCCATCGTCGCGATCAAGCTCGCGATCCTCGCGGCGCTGGCCGCGTTCGGTCTGTCGCAGTTCGAGGTGGAGAAGCTTTCCATCGCGCAGCAACCGGGCCTGATCGGCATCGTGATCGGCGCGGCGTCGGTGTTCATGGCCTATGAAGGCTTCGAACTGGTTGCTTACGACTACGACGAGATGAAGGACCGCAAGCGGGTGATGCGGCGGATCATGCCGCTGGCGATCGGGAGCGCGGCGCTGATCTACGTCCTCGTCGCGCTGGCGGTGCCGATGCTGACCGGCACGCAGGCGGTGATCGCGGATGGCGAGGTCGCGCTGTCGCGTGCCGGGCAGGCTGCGCTCGGCACGCCCGGGCTGATCGCGGTGACCATCGCGGCTGCGCTCTCGACGGCAAGTGCGATCAACGCGACGCTGTTCAGCTCTGCGCGACTGGCGCGAGAAGTGGCGCGCGACGGCGCCTTGCCGGGCGCGCTGGGGCGGGAGAACGCGGAAGGATCGCCCTACTGGGCGGTGCTGCTGCTCGCGGCGGGTGCACTCGCGCTGGCGGTAATGGGCGGCCTGTCCGGGCTGGTGAGCGGGGCGAGTGTGGTGTTCCTGCTCGTCTTCGGCACGCTCAACGCGCTTGCGGTGAAGGAGAATGTCGGCCGTCGCTGGATCACGCTGCCGGGGACGGTGCTCGCATTCGGCGCGCTGGCGGTGCTGGTGCTGCACATGCTCGGAGTGATTTGACCCCGCTAATGCTTGCGGCGCGCGGCGCTTGGCCCCATGTGGCAGTGCAGCACGCACAGGAGTGATTGATGGGTTACAAGGTCGCCGTTGTCGGCGCGACGGGTAATGTCGGGCGCGAAATGATGCAGGTGTTGGCGGAGCGCGAGTTCCCGATCGACGAGATCGTGGCGCTGGCGAGCTCGCGCAGCCAGGGCACCGAGATCGAATTCGGCGACACCGGCAAGATGCTCAAGTGCAAGAACCTCGAACATTTCGACTTCACCGGGTGGGATATCGCGCTGTTTTCCGCCGGTGGCGCGATTGCTAAGGAATATGCGCCCAAGGCGGCCGCTGCAGGCTGCGTGGTGATCGACAATTCCTCGCACTACCGGATGGACCCGGACGTGCCGCTGATCGTGCCCGAGGTGAACCCCGACGCGATCGATGGCTACACCGCGAAGAACATCATCGCGAACCCCAACTGCTCGACCGCGCAGCTGGTCGTGGCGCTGAAACCCCTGCACGATGCGGCGGGGATCAAGCGGGTGGTCGTGTCGACCTACCAGTCGGTCTCGGGCGCGGGTAAGGAAGGCATGGACGAGCTGTTCCAGCAGAGCCGCGCGATCTTCGTCGGCGATCCGGTGGAGCCTGCCAAGTTCACCAAGCAGATCGCCTTCAACGTGATCCCGCATATCGACGTCTTCCTCGACGATGGATCGACCAAGGAAGAGTGGAAGATGGTGGTCGAGACCAAGAAGATCCTCGATCCCAAGATCAAGCTGACCGCCACCTGCGTGCGCGTGCCGGTCTTCGTCGGGCACTCCGAAGCGGTGACCATCGAGTTCGAACGTGAAATCACCGCCGAACAGGCGCAGGACATCCTGCGCGAGGCGCCCGGCATCATGCTGGTCGATAAGCGCGAGGACGAAGGCTATATTACCCCGGTAGAAAGCGTGGGCGACGGCGCGACCTATATCAGCCGCGTGCGCGAAGACCCGACGGTGGAGCACGGCCTCAACCTGTGGTGCGTCTCCGACAACCTGCGCAAGGGTGCGGCGCTCAACGCCGTGCAGATCGCCGAACTGCTGGGTCGCCGTCACCTCAAGAAGGGCTAGGCGATGCTTGGCCCCGATCCCGACCAGCAGCGCCGCATGGCGGGCGAGATGGATCGCTCGATCGAGCAGATCGAGCGCGAGACATCCGCCGTCCTGAAGCGTCTGGTCGTGCGTTGGGGGATCCGCTGGGCTGTCGTTTTCGCGGTCATCTTCCTGCTGACGCAGAGCGTCGACTGGCTCGACTGGCTGTGGTGGATCGCGGTGCCGATCGCGGTCGTCTCGCTGGCGGTGCCGCTGCTGTTCCGCCGCTTCCTGATCGGACGGCTGGAGCGGGTTCGCGGCCAGTTCGGCATGTTCGGCGGGCAGGGCGAGACGATCGACGGATCGTGGCACGATGCGGGGCCGGCAAGGCGTGACCCGCCGCGCGATGAACCCGCGGGCGTGATCATCGACCAGCGCCCGCGCGAGGATGGCGACGACTAGTGCTTGTGGCACGCGGGCGGCTCTGACACTCTCGCGCCGGAACAACCTCGCTTGGGAGCGTGACATGACACATCGGTTCGGATTGGCCTTGGCCGGGATGGCGGCGCTTTCGCTTGCGGCGTGCAACGACGGCGCGCAGGAGCCGCAGCCCAGCGAGCCGGTGACGCAGGAACAGATCGATGCGCAGACGCCCAATGCGCCCAGCGAAAGGTCGATCGACCTTCTGCCAGACGGGCTGGTGATCGCTCCGCCGGAAGCAGGCGGCGATGGGGTGGTCCTCAACTTCGGCGAAGGTGAGGACGAGGTGGTCGAAGCGCTGACCGCAGTCTTCGGCGGCCCGCAATTCGGCAGCAACGAGGAATGCGGCGCAGGCCCCATGACCTTCGCCACCTTCGACCAGTTCGTCGCCAATTTTCAGGACGACCGCTTCGTTGGCTGGATGGTCAACGGGCCGAGCGAGCGCGCGAGCTTCACGGGGCCCGATGGTGTGGCGCTGGGCATGTCGGCGGCGGACCTGCGCAAGCTTTCGACCTATGCTGCGTTCGAAGACAGCACGCTGGGCGAGGAATTCACCGTCGGCGGCAACGAGATGCTTGTCTCCGGCCTGATCGAGGACAATCAGGTCGCGGTGCTGTGGGGCGGCGTCGCCTGCAATTTCCGCTGATCGGAGCGGCGCCGTGCTGACCGCCGATCTCTATTTCAGCTTCCGCTCGCCCTACAGCTACCTCGCTATCGGTCGCTATCGCGCGCTGATGGAGAGCCACGCGGTGGAGATTGCGCTGCGGCCCGTCTGGCCGCTCGCGATCCGCGAACCCGATTTCTTCGAGCGCAATCATCCCAACTGGCTTGGCTACACGGTGCGCGACATGATGCGCGTGGCCCAGTTCCACGGCATTCCCTTCGGCCCGCCGCGGCCCGACCCGATCGTGCAGGATGTGGCGACGCGCCGGATTACGCAGGACCAGCCCTTTATCCGCTACGTCACCCGGATGGGGCAGGCGGCGGCGCGACGCGGGAAGGGCGTGGCGTTCGCGCATGAGGCTGCGCAGCTGATCTGGGGCGGGGCGGAAAACTGGCACGAGGGCGATCACCTCGCCCATGCGGCGCAGCGTGCCGGGCTCGATCCTGTGGCTCTCGATGCAGAAGTCGCGGCGCAGGCCGATACGCTCGACGCGGAGATCGCCGCCAACCAGCAGGCGCTGGAAGAGGCGGGCCATTGGGGCGTGCCGACGCTGGTGTTCGATGGCGAACCCTTCTTCGGGCAGGACCGGATCGAGATGGTCCGCTGGCGGATGGAGCAGAAAGGGCTGGCTCCGCGCGCCTAGCGAGGGCCCGCTAGGTGCGGCCCTTGCGCATCAGGAAGACCATCGGGATCGCGGCCAGCGCGAGCCACATCATCAGATAGAAATCGTCGATATAGGCGATCATCGCGGCCTGCCGGTTGACCTCCAGATCGACCATCGAGAGCACCGTCTGCCCAAGCGACTGATAGCGGTCGACCGTCGAAATATCGATCGCATCGATCGTGGACGAGGTGACGTGGCTGCCAAGGTCCGTGTGCGCGGTCTGGATGTTCCTCGCGAGCAGCACAGTGGTGATCGAGATACCGACCGATGCGCCGATCGAGCGCAGCAGGTTGAGCAGGCTCGACCCGTCGGTGCGCAGGTGGCCCGGCAGGGTCGAGAACGCGGTCACGTTGAGCGGGATGAACACAAGCCCCAGGCCCAGCCCCTGGATCAGCCCGGTAACGATGAAATGCCACTCGTCCGCCGCGAGCGACCAGCCCGCCATCATCCACTGCGAATAGGCCGCGATGGCAAAGCCCGTGGCGACCACGATCCGCGCGTCGAGCCCCCGCCGGATCAGCACGCCGGACAGCTGCATGCTCAGCATCACGCCGACCCCGCGCGGCATCAGCACCATGCCGGTATCGATCACGCCATAGCCGAACAGGCGCTGCAGCATCGGCGGGAGCAGCGCCATGTTGGCGAACAGCACCATCCCGATCACCACCATGAACAGCAGCGCGATCACGAAGTTGCGGTCGGCGAAAATGGCCTTGTCGAACAGCGGTTCGCGCGCGGTCGTAAAATGGACGATCGCGATCCACGCCGCGCTGCCCATCAGGAAGGTGTAGAACCAGATCTCGTAAGACTGGAACCAGTCGAGCTGCGATCCTCGGTCGAGCAGCAATTGCAGCGAGGAGAGCGCGACCGCCAGCATCACGAACCCGAACAGGTCGAACTTGCGCCGCTTGCCCTCGCGGTGGGGCAGCTGAGTGATCAGCAGCGCCAGCGCGAGTATGCCAACGGGCAGGTTGACGTAGAACACCCAGCGCCAGTTGGCGCTCTCGGTCAGCCAGCCGCCCAGGATCGGCCCCAGGATCGGGCCGATCATGATCCCCAGACCCCAGATCGCCATCACCTGCGGGTGGCGGCTGGGCCGGGAGCTGTCGAGCATGAAGCTCTGGCTGAGTGGGGGGATGAACGCGCCCGTCACCCCCTGCATGGCGCGGAACAGCACCATCTCGCCAAGGTTCTGTGCCATCCCGCACATCATCGAGGCGATGATGAAACCCGCGACCGAGAAGATGAACAGCCGCCGCGCGCCGACCCGGTCGCCCAGCCAGCCGGTGGCCGGCATCGCGACCGCGCTGGCGATGATATAGCTGGTCAGCACCCATGTGACGCTTTCCGCATTGGCGCCGAGCGCGCTTTGCATGTGCGGGATCGCGACGTTGGCGATCGTCGTGTCGAGCACCTGGATCAGCGATGCGGCCATGATGCCGACCATCAGCAGGGGCTGGTTGCGGACCTGCAGCAGAGGCTCGTCGGCGACCGGAGGCGCGGCGGCTCCGGCAGCGGGCGAGGCAGGACGGGCGGCGCTGGCCATTGCTTCAGCGGTCGTCGGTGAAGACGGTCACATCGGTAGAAAGCCCGGCGATCAGCCGTCGCGGGCTCTTGCTGGTAATGCGGATCTTGACCGGCACGCGCTGCGTCACCTTGACCCAGTTGCCGGTCGCGTTCTGCGCCGGGAGGACGGAGAATTCCGAACCCGTGCCCGCGCCGATAGTCTCTACCTCGCCCTTGAGCACCAGCCCGGGATAGGCATCCACACGGATTTCCGCGCGCTGGCCCACCCGCATGTCGTCGAGGTCGGTTTCCTTGAAATTGGCCTCCACATAGGAACTGCCATCCTCGACCAGCGTGAGCACGGGCAGGCCCTGCACGATCTGCTGGCCGATCTGCAGCCGGTCGGCCTGCGTCACGGTGCCCGCCGTGGGCGCGCGCACTTCGGTGCGGCTGAGGTTGAGTTCGGCTCCCGCCTTCTTGGCCTCGCCCGCCGCGATGGCCGGGTTCTGCCCCGGGACGGCAGGGCCGTCCGCCAGCTTGGCCTGCGCCGAGGCCTTGCGAGCCTGCGCCAGACGCAGCTCTTCGCGCGCCTGATTGACCTGGTGCTGGGCCGCGTCGTGCTCGGTCTTGGTCAGGAAGCCCTTCTTGTACAGCGCATCCTTGCGCGCGAAATTGGCTTCGGCGAAGGCGATATCTTCGCGCGCGGCGGAGATCGACGCACCGGTGAGGTCGGGATCGCTGGTCAGCGCAGTACGGCTGGCCTGCGCCTGCGCGATGGCCGCATTGGCCTCGGCAATCTGCACTTTGTAGGGGCGCTGGTCGATCCGGAACAGCAACTGGCCCGGCTTTACCCGATCCCCGTCGGCGACCAGCACCTCGACGATCTGCCCGCCGACCTCGGCCGAGATCGAGACCCGGTCCTGCTGGACGTAGGCATTGTCGGTCGCCACCTTGCCCTGCAGGCTGGACCAGTAGACGAACCCGCCGATCAGCAGCAGCAGGGGCACCGCCGCCATTAGCGCGATGCGTCGCCAGCGGCGCTTCTTGGGCGCAGTTGCTGGCGCTTCCTCGGTTGCGGGGGTGTCGCTTGCGATGACGGGATCGGCTTCAGCCATGGGCGGGCTCTTGCATTTCGGGAGTGGTGGAGAGGTTAGCGGAAACCCGGTGAAGTATTCGTGAAAACGCCGCCTGCTCGCCTTCGTCGAGCCCGTCGACCATCTGGTTGAGCAGCCCGGAGAGCGCATCGCGAATGCGCGCGGCCTCGCCCGCGGCGCGCGGCGTCAGGAAGAGCAGTCTTGCGCGGCGGTCGCGCGGATCGTTGCGCCGTTCGACGAGGCCGGATTCCTCCATCCGGTCGACCATCCGGCATAGCGTGATCGGTTCGACCTCCAGCAGTTCGGCATGAAAGGCCTGGTTCTCTCCCGGCGACCTTTCGAGCGCGAGCAGCAGGCGCGCCTGCGGCCCGGTAATGCCGATGGCGCGCACCCGCTCGTCGAACGCGCGGCGCAGAAGGCGCGCATTGTCGACCATCAGCCAGCCCAGGTTCTTGTCCATGCGCGCGCATATAATAAGCGTACTTATTACGTGCAACACCGTTGCCGGAGGAGGTCGCCATTTGATAGGCGGCTAAGGAAGTTGGGGAGGACGGCCGGATGAGCGAGATCGAACAGGGTGGCTGCGCATGCGGCGCGGTGCGGTACACGCTCAAGCCCGGTTATCGACTGAAGCCCTATGCCTGCCATTGCAGCGACTGCCAGAAGCGCACTGGCAGCGCGTTCAGCCATCATATGCTGGTCATGCGTGCGGATCTCGAACTGACCGGGGAGCTCGACGAGGGCCGGATGATGCAACCGAGCGGCGCGGTGAGCACGATTTCCGGATGCCCGCAGTGCAAATCGCGCATTCTGGCGGAAAACAGCACCCGGCCGGGCACTGCGGCCTTGCGGGTGGGCACGCTCGACCGGGCTGGACGCTTCCCCCCTGCGGCGCACATATGGGTCAGCAGCAAGCACCAATGGCTGATGCTGCCCGACGATGTGCCGCAGCTCGACGAGCAGCCGCAGACGAACGAGGGCTGGATGGAGTTGTTGGGACCGAAATGAACACAGAAAATTTCCAATCCTTCGATGGAACAAAGCTCGCGCTCCACCGGATGGGCGAGGGCCGCCCGGTGCTGCTGCTGCATGGCCTGTTTTCCAATGCGGATATGAACTGGATCCGTTTCGGCCATGCGCAGAGGATTGCCGAGCAGGGCTACGAAGTCCTGATGCTCGATTTCCGGGTGCACGGACAGAGCGAGGCGCCGCATGGGGCGGAGAATTATCCGGCGGGCGTGCTGGTCAAGGATGTCGTCGCGCTGGTCGAGCATCTCGGGCTGACCGACTACGACCTTGCCGGCTTCTCGCTCGGCGCGCGGACCGCGATCCACGGCGTTGCCACTGGCAAGCTCGCTCCGCAGCGGCTTATTCTGGGGGGGATGGGCGTCGACGGCCTGCGCGAATGGGATAAGCGCGCGGCGTTCTTCATCCGCGTGATCGACGAATTCGATGCGATTCCGAAGGGCGATCCGGCCTATTTCTCGATGCAGTTCCTCAAGTCGCAAAAGGTCGATCGCACCGCCGCCCGGCTGCTGCTCGGGAGCATGGAAAACCTCGATCTGGGGGAGCTGGCCAATATCGCCTGCACCACGCTGGTGGTCTGCGGCGACGAGGACAGCGACAACGGTTCTGCTCAAGAGCTGGCCGGGATGCTGCCGAACGCGACCTATACGGAGGTGCCGGGTACGCACATGAGCAGCGTCACCAAGCCCGATCTGGGGCGCGCGATGGCCCAGTGGCTGGGCCCGGCAAAACGCTGACTGCCCCGCTTGCTATTACCCCGCGTGACGGTAGTTTCGCGGCCAATCTCAAACGCTACGACAGGATGCCGCCCATGAAATTGCTTCCCGTTTCGCTCGCCGCGCTCGCCGCCGCGTCTCTCGCCACGCCCGCGCTGGCCGACGACCACGGCACCCAGACAGAGCAGGCGGCCGAGCAGTATCCGATGACGCCCGAAGGGGCCGCCAACTGGGTCGCGATGGTTGAGAAGGACCTGTTCGACTATTCGGTGCACGCGAGCCAGATCTACTGGGTCAACGCGACCTACATCACGCATGACACCGATGCGCTGGCCGCAAAGGTCGGGGCCGAGGGGACCGAGAAGTCGGTCAATTATGCGCTGGAGGCGGCAAAATACGCCGAGGTCGACGGTCTCGACCCCGAAGTCGCCCGCAAGCTCGACATCCTGCGCAATGGCATTGTCCTGCCCGCGCCGACCGCCGACGGCGCGGCGACCGAGCTGAACGAGATCGCGACCAGCCTCAACAGCCAGTACGGCAAGGGCAAGGGCACGCTGAATGGCGAAGAGATCAGCGGCTCCGACATCGAAGCCGAGATGGGCAATCTCGAGCGCACGCCTGCCGAACTCGCCGAGATGTGGGCCAGCTGGCACACCAATGTCGGTGCGCCGATGAAGGACGATTACGCCCGCATGGTCGAGATCGCCAATGAAGGCGCGAAGGAACTGGGCTTCGACAATGTCGGCACGATGTGGCGTTCGGGCTACGACATGCCGCCGGAGGAGTTTTCCGACGAGCTGGAGCGGATGTGGCAGGAGGTCGCCCCGCTCTACCAGTCGCTGCACACCTACGTGCGGACCAAGCTGAACGAGAAATACGGCGACGATATCCAGCCCGCGACCGGCCCGATCCGCGCCGATCTGCTGGGCAATATGTGGGCGCAGGAATGGGGCAATATCTACCCGCTGGTCGCGCCCGAGGGCTCGGGCGATCTGGGCTACGACATCGGCGACCTGCTGACGGCGCAGGGCAAGGACCCGATGGACATGGTGAAGATCGGGGAGGGCTTTTATTCCTCGCTCGGCTTCAAGCCGCTGCCCGAGACCTTCTGGGAACGCAGCATGTTCACCAAGCCGGAAGATCGCGAAGTCGTGTGTCATGCCTCCGCGTGGGATGTGGACAACAAGGACGACATCCGCATCAAGATGTGCATCAAGGTGAATGCGGACGACTTCGTCACCATCCATCACGAGCTTGGCCACAACTACTACCAGCGCGCATATAACGACCAGCCCTACCTCTACCTCAACGGTGCGAACGATGGCTTCCACGAGGCGATCGGCGATTTCATCGCGCTGTCGATCACGCCGGAATATCTGGTCCAGATCGGCCTGCTCGACCGCGCCGATGTGCCCAGTGCGGACAAGGATATCGGCCTGCTGCTGCGTCAGGCGATGGACAAGGTCGCGTTCCTGCCCTTCGGCCTGCTGGTCGACAAGTGGCGCTGGGGCGTGTTCGACGGGTCGATCACGCCTGCCGATTACAACACCGCGTGGCACGACCTGAAGCGCGAATATCAGGGCATCACCCCGCCGGTCGAGCGGCCCGACGACGCCTTCGATCCGGGCGCGAAATATCACATCCCGGGCAACACGCCCTACACGCGCTACTTCCTCGCACGCATTCTGCAGTTCCAGTTCTACAAGGCGGCGTGCGATCAGGCGGGCTGGGAAGGGCCGCTGCATCGCTGTTCCTTCTACGGCAACAAGGAAGTGGGCGAGAAGCTGAACGCCATGCTCGAAATGGGTGCCAGCAAGCCGTGGCCCGACGCGCTGGAAGCGTTTACCGGCAGCCGCGAGATGAGCGGCAAGGCGATGATGGAATATTTCGCCCCGCTCAAGGAATGGCTCGACAAGCAGAACGCGGGCAAGCCCAGCGGATGGTGATCGCACCGGCGGCAATCGCGTGGCTGGCGGTGATCGCATGATCACCGTCGGCTGGCGCGAACTGGTCGGGCTGCCCGAACTCGGCCTCAAGCGCGTGCCCGCCAAGATCGACAGCGGCGCACGCACCTCCTCGCTCCACGGCAGTGTGATCGAAGAGTTCAGGCGCGATGGCGAGAAATTCGTCCGCTTCGAGGTGTTCTTCCCCGGCACCAAGGTGCAGCAGGTGTGCGAGGCGGTGCACGTCGATGTGCGCGGGATCACCAGCTCCAACGGCGAGACCCAGCTGCGCTATGTGATCAAGACCCCGCTCACGATTGGTGATATCACCTTCCGTGCGGAGATCAGCCTCGCGGATCGTAGCGACATGAAGTTCCCTATGCTGATAGGGAGGAGCGCACTGCGTCGACGCTTTCTCGTCGATTCGGGCAATTCCTGGCTCCAGACCCCCGGACGGGAGCCAGTGAAAGGTCACAAACCCTGAGGATCAGGCCATGAAAATCGCGCTGCTCGCCCGAAATCCCAATCTCTATTCGCACAAGCGCCTGATCGAAGCGGCGGAGGCTCGTGGCCACCAGATCGACTGGCTCAACACGCTGCGGTGCACCGTGCACATCGCCAGCCACAAGCCCGAGGTCTATTACGATGGCGAGCCATGCATCGGATACGACGCGGTCATTCCGCGCATCGGGGCCTCGATCACCAATTACGGCCTGGCGATCCTGCGCCAGTTCGAAATGCGCGGCTGCTGGCCGCTGAACGAAAGCGTCGCCATCGGGCGCAGCCGTGACAAGCTGCGCAGCTTGCAGATCCTCGCCAAGCACGGCCTCGGCCTGCCGCTGACTGCCTATGCCAATGATCCCAAGAAGGCGGAGGAGATCATCCGCGCCGTCAAGGGCCCGCCGGTGGTCATCAAGCTGCTGGAGGGCACGCAGGGCATCGGCGTGGTGCTGGCGGATTCGATGTCGTCGGCGAAGTCGGTGATCGAGGCGTTCCGGGGAGCGAACGTCAACATCCTGGTTCAGGAATTCATCAAGGAAGCGGGCGGCACCGATATCCGCGCGCTGGTGATCGGCGGCAAGGTGGTCGCCGCGATGAAGCGCACCGGCGCGCCCGACGATTTCCGTTCCAACCTGCATCGCGGCGGCAGCGCCCAGCTGATCAAGATCACGCCCGAGGAGCGCAGCACGGCTGTGCGCGCGGCCAAGCGCATGGGGCTGAACGTGTGCGGTGTCGACATGCTGCGGTCCAACCACGGACCGGTGATCATGGAGGTCAATTCCTCCCCCGGCCTCGAAGGAATCGAGGCAGCGTCGGGCAAGGACATTGCCGGGCAGATCATCGAATTCATCGAGAAGAGCGCCAAGATCGGCGCAACCAAGACCAAGGGCGCGGGCTAACCCGCCGCGTTCGGGATCGTGAACAAGAGGGGGCAAGTAATGCGGAAACTGGCAACGGCGGTAGTGCTGGCGGCGGGCCTTGCGGGCCAGGCATCGGCGCAGTCGAGCGCGCCGATGGTGGGCGCGCACGCGCCTGAAAGCGTGGTCAGCGCGCTTAGGAACGCAGGCTACCGGGCGGAGCTCGACACCGACGGCAATGGCGATCCCATGATCACCAGCACCTTCGCCTCGATGGTGTCCTTCATCTACTTCTACGGCTGCAACGAGGGCAAGGAATGCACCTCGCTGATGTTCACCACCGGCTTCGACAGCGAAAAACCGTGGAAGCCGGAGGACGCGCTGGCGATCAACCGGAACGTCCGCTTCGCCTCCACCTGGCTCGACGACGAGGGTGATCCGTGGATCTCGTGGGATGTCGCGACCGGGCTCGAGGGCATCCCTACTGGGTCATTTATCTACGGCCTGCGCAAGTACGAGACCACGGTCGATCAGGTGGCCGATCAGGTGTTCGGTGAAGAGGCCACGGAATAGGCTTCCTGCAAATCGTGCGGCTTTGCATCCGGCACGAAATTGCTATTCTGGACCTTCGGGAAAAGAGGGGGAAATCTTGAAAACACTGTTTCTTGCCATCGCCGCAGGGAGCCTCGCCCTGTCTCCGGTCGCCGCCAGCGCGCAGACCTATCAGGAAACGCGCCTGCTCAAGACCATGGACGATGCCGACCTGGAAGCGGTCCTCGATGCGATGGACGCGGCCTGGAAAAGCTCGCCGCGCGAGGATGATACCGACCTGTATCAGGTCACCTTCGCCAATGGTCTGAAGGCCTATGCCTGGTATCGCGTGTGCGAGGATGGCCAGTGCCGCGGGCTGGTGCTGGTGGCCCAGTTCTCCCGTCCGTCCGGCTACGACAGCGATGCCGCGCTGGACGACAAGCTGCGCGGCTTCAACGACACCGCGCCGGCGGCGAAGGCCTATCGCGGGACCGACGGAAACGTGGTCCTGCAATCCTACATCATCTCGGACGGTGGGATCATGATGGGCAACATGAAAGCCCAGATCGAGGTCTTCAGGGACTCCGGAGGCAGTTACCAGAACTACATCAGCCAGTAGGCCGCGCTCCGCTCCTGTCGAGCAATCTTGAGGCGCCCCCGGTTCGTCCGCGGGGCGCCTTTTATCTGAACGGCGGTTCGTTGAACGCGCGCAGCTTGCGGCTGTGCAGACGCGGGCCTTCCTCGCGCAGGTGGCGCACGGCGGCGATGCCGATCTGCAGGTGCGCGGCGATCGCCTCTTCGTAGAAGGTGTTGGCCTGCTTGGGCAGCTTGATCTCGCCGTGCAGCGGCTTGTCACTGACGCAGAGCAGCGTGCCGTAGGGCACCCGGAAGCGGAAGCCCTGCGCGGCGATGGTCGCGCTTTCCATGTCGATCGCGACCGCACGGCTGAGCGAGAAGCGCCGTGCCGACATGGCGTAGCGCAGTTCCCAGTTGCGGTCGTCGGTGGTGACCACGGTGCCGGTGCGCAGGCGCTGCTTGAGATCGCTGCCCTGCTGGCCGGAGACCTCTTCCGCCGCCGCTGCCAGCGCCTGCTGCACTTCCGCGATCGCAGGCAGCGGAATTTCCGGCGGCAGCACGGGGTCGAGCACGTGATCGTCGCGCAGGTATGCATGGGCGAGCACATAGTCGCCGATCTTCTGGCTGGAGCGCAGGCCGCCGCAATGGCCGATCATTAGCCACGCCTCTGGTCGCAGCACCGCCAGATGGTCGCAGATGGTCTTCGCATTGCTCGGGCCGACGCCGATATTGACCAGCGTGATCCCGTCGCCATCCTCGCCGATCAGGTGATAGGCGGGCATCTGGTGACGCCGCCATGCCGCGTCGGACAGCTGGTCCTTCGCGTTCTGCGTCGGTTCTGTCAGGTAGAGTCCGCCGGGGCCAGCCAGCGCGCCGCATCCGTCCTCGCCCAGCCGTGCACCCGCCCAGTCGACGAATTCGTCGACATAGCGGTGGTAGTTGGTAAACAGCACGAAGCGCTGGAAATGCTCCGGATCGGTGCCGGTATAATGCGCCAGACGCGCGAGGCTGAAATCGGTCCGCAACCCGTCGAACAGCGACAGCGGGATTTGCTGGTCGGGCTCGTCCAGCTCGATCCCGTCGGCCAGCTCGTCGCCGATATCGGCGAGGTCGGTGTGCGGGAAGTGGCGGGCGATATCCTGCGGGCTGATGCCCTGAAGCCGCGCGGTGGCTTCGCCATCGAGCACGTAAGGGAATGGGATTTCCTGGTCGGAAGGCTGCACATCCAGCTGGATCGTGTAGTCGCTCTCGATCAGCTCAAGCTGCGCGCGCAGATAGGCGCGGAACAGCTGCGGGCGCGTGACCGTGGTGGAATAGGTGCCTTCGGTACCCAGTCGGCCGAACGCGCGGCTCTGCGAATCCTTCGGCTCGCTGCCATCGTAGTGGAGCAGGAGGCGAGGGTAGGTGTAGCGGTCCTTGCGCGCGCTTTCGGCGGGCAGCGTGCCGTTTTCGGCAAAGGCGATGATATCGGCGCGGAGCGCTTCGATGCTTGCGTCGTAATGCGCCTGAAGCGCGTCGAGGGCCTGTTCGATGGATAGCATGGCGCGGCGTCTAACCTCCCCGGGGTAAGGGTCAAGCGGGGAGGCGCGAGATCGCGCTCGGGCCGGTACGATCGCAGGCGGGCCGGGCGAGGGGCGCCCAGCACCGATCCCCAAGAAAAAGGCCGCTGCGCACCGGGGTGCGAGCGGCCCTTTTACTAGCTGCGCGATGCGCGAGGCTTATTCGCCCTTGGGCGCAACCTCGTCCGAGCTCGTTTCCGGCTCGGTCGCTTCGATCAGCGATTCGGTGGTCGACTGGCCTTCGGGCGTGCTCACGCCGTCTTCCATCAGCTCGGCAGGGATTTCGCCCGGCTCGAGATTCGGGTCGATCTTGTTCTCGGAAGCCGCTTCCTCGATTTCCCGCTGTTCGTCTTCGAACATCTGGGCGAGGACGTCGACGCCCTGGCTCTGCAGCTCGGCTTCGTCGTCCGAACGGGCGACGTTGGCCTTCACGATCACGTGCACCTCGGGGTGCAGCGCAACGGTGACGTCGTGCATGCCGATGGTCTTGATCGGGCTGCCCATCACGACCTGACGCTTGTCGACTTCGTGGCCCTGGGCTTCGAGGCCCGCCACGATGTCGCGCACGTTGACCGAACCATACAGCTGGCCGGCGTTCGATGACGCACGGATCAGGACGATTTCGGCACCGGCGATCTTCTCGCCAGCCTTTTCGGCTTCGCCGCGACGTTCCGCGTTTTCCTTTTCCAGGCGTTCGCGGTTCGCTTCGAAGACCTTCTTGTTGGCGGCGTTGGCGCGCAGCGCCTTCTTCTGCGGGAGCAGGAAGTTGCGTGCGTAGCCGTCTTTCACGGTCACGACGTCGCCGATGCTGCCCAGATTGCCGATACGTTCGAGGAGGATGATATCCATGTCTCTGCTCCTCTTACTTCACGACGTAGGGAAGAAGGCCGATGTGGCGCGCGCGCTTGATCGCCTTGGCGAGTTCACGCTGCTTCTTCGCGCTGACGGCGGTGATGCGGCTGGGCACGATCTTGCCAC
>Ga0114909_1001112_pt1 | contig 15958 bp, 15 predicted proteins | sample MalvireepMed_906_FD_87290 | JGI IMG/M metagenome (GOLD analysis project Ga0114909, IMG submission 87290) | Marine viral communities from the Global Malaspina Expedition - Malaspina viral metaG DeepMed_906 | ecosystem: Environmental > Aquatic > Marine > Oceanic | place: Mediterranean Sea...
ATATTGCTGTGGCCTGCACCACGAATAAATCGCTCTATTTGCGTATTTATTGTCTCTGTACTGGCGCGCGTACCGGCATAAACAGCAAGCAGAATTGCAGGAATAATGGCAATGCTGGCAGGTAGCTGGTAAAACGCAAAATCTACACCTTGTAGGGTCAGTATAATGCCGGTGCCAAGAAACAACATCAAAAAAACAGCAAAAGGTAATAAAGCTTTCAAGTTTTGTTGAGGAGGTTGCGCGGTAGGTATTTGATCATTCATAGGTTAAATCTTTTTATAAGTCTTAGTGGCATTATAAAAGTTAAATACTGCCTGTCAATATAGATGTTTAGATGGCTAAATTGAGCATTTACTTTATTATCGTCGTTAGGGTATTGCTTATTACTAAAAAGCATGAAATATCACACTAACTTTCCGCTCAACACTACAGTCAGTAAATTAGATATGATAGAATTGCGCGCAATTTGCTTTAGCCCCTTAATTAATGGTTAAAGGCAATTAATTTTAAAACAATGATGAGTACTAATAAATGAGTTTTGATACTACAGAACAACGTGTAAGTTACGGTGTAGGCCGTCAGTTAGGTGACCAATTACGCAACAACCCTTTTAAAGAGTTTGATATTACTGCTGTACAAGCAGGTATTGCTGATGCCCTTGCAGAAGCAGCTAGTCAAGTATCTGATGAAGACTTAAATGCAGCTTTCTCTGTTGTTTCTAAAAAATTACAGGAACTAGAACAAGCTGCTGCTAAAGAAGCTGCTGCTGAAGGCGAAGCTTTTTTAGCTGAAAATGCTAAGCGTGACGAAGTTACTGTTACTGAATCAGGTTTACAATATGAAGTAATCACTACAGGTGAAGGTGAAAAACCTTCAGCTGAAAGTACTGTATCAGTACATTACCACGGCACTTTTGCTAACGGTGACGTTTTTGATAGCTCTGTTGAGCGTGGTCAGCCTGCTGAATTCCCTGTTAACGGTGTTATTGCTGGTTGGACAGAAGCATTACAGTTAATGACTGAAGGTTCAAAGTGGAAGTTAACTATCCCTTATGATTTAGCATACGGTGAGCGTGGCTCACAAGGTGCTATTCCTCCTTACGCTACTTTAGTTTTTGATGTTGAATTATTAAGCATCAAGTAATTATTAAGTTATGTATTAAAGCCCTCAATTGAGGGCTTTTTATTAACTAAAGCAACAAGAATTAATGCAAAGGTAAGATAATGAATGACACTAGAATACAACAACTTTTTGAATCTTATAAACGTGCATTTATTGACTATGATATTAATGGCGTTATAGATTGCTATCACTTGCCATGCACACTAAATACACCTGATAAAGTCGCCTTACTGGTGGATCAAGATGACTTTCAAAATGAATTTTCTGCTATTTTTAAACAGCTGCAAGATGCGAATACGAGCAATATCATTGCTCAGCAAGCTTCTTTTCAGCAAGTGAGTGAACAGGTGTATTTAGTGTGCATAGATTGGGATTTTATTGACGAGCAAGGGCAGGTCTTTGCTGATTTTACAGCTATATACCATGTGTTAGATGTTGATAAGGGGTTAAAAATAGTGAATGTTGCCTCTCATGATTTATCTAACTCATTAACCTTAGCGCAAACCATGACTTTATAGGTTTTTACTTATAAACGTTGATTAAACTAATAGATAATAAAGAAAGCATCAGATAGAAGAGTATAAAAATGAAAGTTAAAGTAGCAATTTTAGGTTGTAGTGGTCGCATGGGGCGTAATTTAATCCAAGCCGCTCACGAACATGAAAGTATTGAGCTTGTTGGCGGTAGTGTGCGCGAAAGCTCATCTTTTGTCGATTTTGATCTAGGCGAGCTGGCAGGTATCGGTGCTATTGGTTTACAAACCTCGACAACACTTGAAGCACTGACAGCCGCTGATGTATTTATTGATTTTACCTCAATTGAAACTACCTTAGAAAACATTAACTGGTGTAAAGAGCATAAAAAGTCACTGGTTATCGGTACTACAGGCTTTAACGATGAACAGGTGCAGATTATTGAGCAGGCAGGTAAAAGCATGGCTGTCGTGCTTGCCCCTAATACATCTGTAGGTGTTAATTTAATGTTTAAGCTACTTCAAGTTACCGCAAAGGCAATTGGCGACTATACTGATATAGAAATTTTTGAAGCGCACCATAGATTCAAAAAAGATGCACCATCTGGTACCGCTGTAAAAATGGGGCAGGTGATTGCGGATACCTTAGGTCGTGATTTGAATAAAGTGGCTGTTTATGGGCGAGAAGGCATTACTGAAGAAAGAGATAGAGAAACCATTGGTTTTGCTACGGTAAGGGCTGGTGATATTGTCGGTGAGCATACTGCTTTTTTTGCTGACTTAGGTGAACGTATTGAAATTACTCACAAAGCTAGCTCTCGAATGACTTTTGCTTTAGGAGCAATGCGCGCTGCATTTTGGCTGAATGATGCACCGGCTGGTTTTTATGATATGCAAGACGTTTTAGGTTTGAAAGATTAAGCATAACAGGACGAGTTATTTATTTTAGGTTTGCTGGGTCGAGTATTTTTTACTTAACGTTAATTGCAACTTAACTCTAATTTTTTTGCTGACTTTATTTTAGATAACTAGTTCTTTTAGTGCTTTGAAAACAAAAATGGGTAAAAGCATACGAAAGTATGAGTTTTTATAAAAAAATACTAGACGAAATTCTGTTGTAGGCGTAGAATAAGTGGATTTTGTCAAAAATTTATCTCTTTTCTTATGTTCATGAATAGGAAAAGTCAGTTTTTGACATTTTTTATGGGTGATTTTTACCTAAATATTGCTAACGGTTTTTGCGTTTATTTTCTCTTCCTTTGGAGGTTACATTGGCTACATCTGCTATTTTAGTGCTTGAAGACGGCACTGTGTTTAAAGGCACCGCAATTGGTGCACAAGGTTCGGCTGTTGGTGAGGTGGTATTTAATACCTCAATGACAGGTTACCAAGAAATCCTTACCGATCCCTCTTATGCAGAGCAAATTATTACCCTGACTTACCCGCATATTGGTAACACAGGCACAAATGACGAAGATAAAGAATCAACAAGTATTGTTGCTAAAGGTCTTGTTATTCGCGACTTACCATTACTTGCCAGTAATTTCCGTAATGAACAAAATTTAAGTGATTACTTAATCGCCAATAATATTTTAGGTATCAGTGATATCGATACTCGTAAATTAACACGCATTTTACGTGAAAAAGGTGCTCAAAACGGCTGTATTTTAACACTTGATGATAGCAGTGATGAAAGTTTACATGCTCAAGCATTAAAGCAAGCACAAGCTTTCCCTGGCCTTAAAGGTATGGATTTAGCGAAAGTTGTGTCAACTAAAGAACAGTACCAGTGGACAAGCGGTAGTTGGGAGCTTGGTAAAGGCTTTACGCAGCCAGATAACTTTGATTTTCATGTGGTTGCCTATGATTTTGGTGCGAAAAGCAATATTTTACGTATGTTAGTTGACCGTGGTTGTAAATTAACAGTTGTACCTGCACAAACTTCAGCAGCTGATGTACTTGCCATGAACCCTGATGGTATTTTCCTATCAAACGGTCCTGGCGATCCAGCTCCATGTGATTATGCGATTACAGCGATTAAAGAATTTTTAGAAACAGATATTCCAGTATTTGGTATTTGTTTAGGGCATCAGCTACTTGGTTTAGCGAGTGGTGCTAGCACAGTTAAAATGAAGTTTGGTCATCACGGTGGCAACCACCCAGTTAAAGACCATGAGCGTGATGTCGTTATGATTACTGCGCAAAACCATGGTTTTGCTGTTGATGAAGCTAAGCTTCCGAGCAACTTAACCGTAACTCATAACTCATTATTTGACGGTACTATCCAAGGTATTCATCGTACAGATAAGCCAGCGTTTAGCTTCCAAGGTCACCCTGAAGCTAGTCCAGGTCCACACGATGCCGCGCCATTATTTGATCATTTCATTGATTTAATAAAAGTATTTAAAGAAAGCAAATAGACTCACAAGACAAGAGAGAAAGACAACCATGGCAAAAAGAACTGATTTAAAAAGTATCTTGATCTTAGGCGCGGGCCCAATCGTAATTGGCCAAGCCTGTGAGTTCGATTATTCTGGTGCGCAAGCGTGTAAAGCATTACGTGAAGAAGGTTACCGAGTTATTTTAGTTAACTCTAACCCTGCGACCATAATGACAGACCCAGAGATGGCTGATGCAACTTACATAGAACCAATTCATTGGGAAGTTGTACGTAAAATTATTGAAAAAGAACGTCCATGTGCGGTACTGCCGACTATGGGCGGACAAACGGCATTAAACTGTGCGTTAGAACTTGAAGCTAAAGGCGTTTTAGCAGAATTTAATGTTGAAATGATTGGTGCTACGGCTGATGCAATTGATAAAGCTGAAAACCGTGATCGTTTTGACAAGGCAATGAAAAACATTGGCTTAGAATGTCCACGTGCTGAAATTGTTCACACTATTGATGAAGCACATGAAGCAAGCAAGAAGTTAGGCTTTCCATGTATTATTCGTCCTTCATTTACTATGGGCGGTACCGGTGGTGGTATCGCATATAACATTGAAGAGTTTAACGAAATTTGTACTCGTGGTTTAGATTTATCGCCAACAAGCGAATTATTGATTGATGAATCATTAATCGGTTGGAAAGAGTATGAAATGGAAGTGGTTCGCGACAAAAATGATAACTGTATCATTATTTGTTCAATCGAAAACTTTGACCCTATGGGTATTCATACGGGTGACTCTATTACTGTTGCGCCAGCGCAAACATTAACAGACAAAGAATACCAAATCATGCGTAATGCTTCATTAGCAGTACTACGTGAGATTGGTGTTGAAACAGGTGGTTCAAACGTACAGTTTGGTATTTGTCCTGATACTGGCCGTATGGTTATTATCGAGATGAACCCACGTGTATCTCGTTCATCTGCATTAGCGTCAAAAGCAACAGGTTTCCCTATTGCGAAAATCGCAGCTAAGTTAGCTGTAGGTTACACGCTAGATGAATTAACTAATGATATTACTGGTGGTAAAACTCCTGCGTCATTTGAACCAACAATCGATTACGTAGTTACTAAGATTCCACGTTTTAACTTTGAAAAATTTGCTGGTTCAGAAGATCGTTTAACTACGCAAATGAAATCTGTTGGTGAAGTTATGGCGATTGGTCGTAATCAACAAGAATCATTACAAAAAGCCTTACGTGGCCTAGAAGTTGGCGTAAACGGTTTTGACCCAATTGTTGATGTGACACAACCTGGCGCTAAAACGAAAATCATGCACGAGCTTCAAGAAGCCGGTGCAGATCGTATTTGGTATGTTGCTGATGCGTTCCGTTTAGGTTTAACGGTTGAAGATATCTTTAGGCTTACTAAGATTGACCGTTGGTTCCTAGTACAAATTGAAGACATCATCTTAGATGAAGCAAATGTTGCTGAGGGTGGTTTAAAAGTTTTAACCCCTGAATATTTACGTAAACTGAAACGTAAAGGTTTTGCTGATTCTCGTTTAGCTGAGCTTATTGGTGTTTCTGAAGCTGAAGTTCGCAAGAAACGTCATAACGCTGATATCTATCCAGTTTACAAACGTGTTGATACTTGTGCTGCTGAGTTTAGTTCTGATACAGCTTACATGTATTCTACCTACGATGAAGAGTGTGAAGCACAGCCTACTGATAATGATAAGATCATGATTTTAGGCGGTGGCCCTAACCGTATCGGTCAAGGTATTGAGTTTGATTACTGTTGTGTACATGCGGCATTAGCACTTCGTGAAGACGGTTTTGAAACTATCATGGTTAACTGTAACCCTGAAACGGTTTCTACCGATTACGATACTTCAGATAGACTATATTTTGAGTCAATCACTTTTGAAGATGTTCTTGAAATCGTTCGAATTGAAAAACCTAAAGGCGTTATCGTGCAATACGGTGGTCAAACGCCACTTAAATTAGCACGTGCTCTAGAAGCTGCTGGTGTACCAATTATCGGTACTTCGCCAGATGCCATTGACCGCGCAGAAGATAGGGAACGTTTCCAACAAGCTGTTGACCGCTTAGGTTTATTACAACCTGAAAATGCTACTGTGACTTCTTTAGATGAAGCCATGGCAAAAGCTGAAAGTATTGGTTTCCCATTAGTAGTACGTCCATCGTATGTACTGGGTGGTCGTGCAATGGAAATTGTTTATGATTTAGATGACTTACGTCGCTACATGACTGAAGCCGTAAGTGTTTCTAACGACTCTCCAGTTTTACTTGATCACTTCCTCGATGATGCAATTGAAGTTGATATTGACGTAATTTGTGACGGTACTGATGTTGTTGTTGGTGGTATTATGCAACACATAGAACAAGCTGGGGTTCACTCAGGTGATAGTGCTTGTTCATTACCAGCTTATAGCTTAAGCCAAGAAATCCAAGATGTTATGCGTAAGCAAGTAACAGATTTAGCATTTGAGCTAGGTGTTATTGGTTTAATGAATACGCAAATGGCAGTTAAAGACGGTAAAGTTTACTTAATCGAAGTTAACCCACGTGCTGCACGTACAGTTCCTTTTGTTTCAAAAGCGACGTCAGTGCCACTTGCTAAAGTTGGTGCACGTGTAATGGCAGGTAAGTCATTAAAAGAGCAAGGCATCGTCGAAGAACTTATTCCTAACTACTTCTCTGTTAAAGAAGTTGTTATTCCATTTAACAAGTTCCACGGTAGTGACCCACTAGTTGGCCCAGAAATGCGCTCAACCGGTGAAGTTATGGGTGTTGGTGATACCTTTGAAGAAGCGTATGCAAAAGCGTGTTTAGGTGCAGGTGTTTCTGTTCCAAAAACGGGCCGTGCATTAATTTCTGTTCGCGATAGCGATAAAGAGCGTGTTGTTGAGCTTGCTAAACAAATGGTTGCGTTAGGTTACGAGTTAGATGCTACACACGGTACAGCGATTGTACTTGGTGAAGCAAATGTACCAGTACGCTTAGTAAATAAAGTTCATGAAGGTCGTCCGCATATTCTTGATAGAATCAAGAACAGTGAGTACAACTACATTATTAATACAACAGAAGGCCGCAAAGCCATTGAAGATTCTAAAGTATTACGTGGTGGTGCTTTACGTTATAAAGTAGCCTATACGACTACATTAAACGCTGCTTTTGCAACGTGTATGTCACATGCTGCCGATGAACGTAACACGGTAAGATCAGTACAAGAGCTTCACGTTCGTTGCAAGTAAGCATTGAAGTAAGCTATTGTATATAGGCTTTTTCCTTAGTAGGCTAGGGCTTAAATAAATTTTTAAAGGTGGTTATCTCTATTTATAGGTTAACCGCCTTTATTGTTAGAATGAGAAGATAAAAATGACTAAATACCCAATGACTCTTCGTGGTGCTGAGCAATTAAAAGAAGAGCTTAAATTTTTAAAAACAGAAAAACGTCCGCGTATTGTAAAAGACATCGCTGATGCTCGTGAGCATGGTGACTTAAAAGAAAATGCCGAATATCATGCTGCTAAAGAAGAGCAGGGTTTTTGTGAAGGACGTATTCAAGATATTGAAGGTCGCTTATGTAATGCACAAATTATTGATGTAACGACAATACCTAACCACGGAAAAGTTATTTTTGGTACTACTGTTACCTTATTAAATATAGATACAGAAGTTGAAGTAACTTATCAAATTGTTGGTGATGATGAGGCAGACTTTAAAACTGGCCGTATTTCTATTAACTCTCCTATTGCTCGTGGTTTAATTGGTAAGGAAGTTGATAGCGAAATTGAAATTACCACCCCCGGTGGCGTAGTAGAGTATGAAATCGTTTCAGTAGAGCATAAATAGACGCTGTCATTACCCGGTTAATAATACAGTGCAATATTAATGTGATGTAAATTAGACTTATGCTTAAGTTAAAATAAAAGCTCCATATCTTAACGGGTTTGGAGCTTTTTTTTACCTAAATTCTCTCACTTGAACACTCTGTTACAACTAACGTATTTGCAATTTAATTTAAAGTCTGTATATTCAATTGATATCAAAATGATATCATGTGTATTTTGAGTTTAAATAGTAATTAATAATGGAGTGAGTTATGCACGAGAAAAAAGGCTTTTCAATTAATGGTTATATTATTTTCGCAATTTTGTTGGCGGCGATTGCTTTTGTAATAAGCCAAGCTGCTGTTAATAATATTAACTATGGTGTTGTCATAGTATTCATTACGGTTGTTGCGGCTATTCCGGGTTTTTTTATGGTGCAACCAAATCAAGCTAAGGTAATGACATTTTTCGGTAGTTATGTCGGTACAGTGAAAAGCAATGGTTTACGCTGGACAATTCCATTGTTTATTCGCAAAAATATCTCTTTAAGAATTCGTAATTTCGAATCAAGCCAAATGAAGGTTAATGACAATCACGGTAATCCCATTGAAATAGCAACGGTCGTCGTTTGGTCAGTAGATGATACTGCTGAAGCTGTTTTTGAGGTCGATGATTATATCAGCTTTGTTAATATCCAAAGTGAATCAGCATTACGGAATATGGCAATCAGCTACCCTTATGATCAACATGAAGGCGATCAAATAGCTTTACGAAGTCATCCACAAGAGATTTCTGAAGCATTAAAAATAGAGATTCAGCAGCGTTTAGGCAAGGCAGGTGTGAAGGTTCATGAAGCACGTATTAGCCATTTAGCTTACGCACCAGAAATTGCCAATGCCATGTTACAGAGACAACAAGCATCAGCCATTATCGCCGCTAGAAGACTTATTGTTGATGGTGCGGTAGGCATGGTTGAAATGGCACTAACGCAATTATCAGAAAAAGACATCGTTGAGTTGGATGAAGAGAGAAAAGCTACTATGGTCAGTAATTTACTAGTGGTATTATGTAGCGATAAGAGCACTCAACCCGTAGTTAATACTGGTAGCCTGTATTAATTGTCAGTTAAATAGGAAAGACTATGGCAGCTAAAAAAAGCTTTCCATTAAGAATCAACCCTGAAGTCTTAGCTGCTATGCAGCGTTGGTCTGATGATGAGCTTCGCAGTGTTAATGCACAAATTGAATACGTTTTACGACAAGCTTTGGTAGATTCTGGGCGAGTGAAGTTAGTACAAAAAACGATTACTAGTCTTGAAGATAAGACTAATAGCTAATAAAATTAAGGCGTTAATGCTTAACAGCATTAACGCCTTGTTGTTTGTTTCTTAGGTATACGATTTATAGCTTAGGAATACGGATCTTCTTTTCAGCACTTTCACGGTAAATAACCAATGTTTTACCAATAACTTGTATCTTAGTCGCACTAGTTTCGCGACAAATTGCATCAACGATTAATGCTTTGTTTTCTCTATCATCTGTAGGAATTTTCACTTTGATTAATTCGTGATGGTTTAATGCATAATCAATCTCTGCTACAACGGCTTCTGTTAGGCCATTATTACCCAGTAAAACTACCGGTTTCAAAGAGTGTGCGGCACCTTTAAGGTGTTGTATTTGTTTTTTGTTTAAGCTCATTACTAAATTTCGTTATCAGTTGCCTTGAATTGGCGCTATTTTACCCTTATCTACTAATTAATACTAATACCAATCACACTAATTTCATAATCACCTACAAATGATTGGCTTCGTCTAGCCGAAATTTTAAATTTTTGTTTTCTATTATGAATACTTAATGAATCTCAGTGGTATAATCTTTTAATAATTAATGTTCTTTTTGTGAGTAAGCAAAAGCATGGCAAATAAAAAACACAAAGCAAGTAGCCAACGTTGGTTGGATGAACACTTTGATGATGAATACGTTAAAAAAGCACAGCGTTTAGGTTTACGTTCGCGTGCAGTATTTAAGCTGGAAGAAATCAATATTAAAGATAAGTTGATCAAGCCAGGCATGAAAGTAGTTGATTTAGGCGCTGCTCCAGGAGGGTGGTCTGAATATGCGGTGAAAGCGGTCGGTGATAAAGGCCAAGTCGTCGCTTGCGATATTTTGCCAATGGATGCCATTGCTGGTGTTGATTTTCTTGAGGGTGATTTTCGTGAGGAAGCGGTACTAGATGCTTTATTAAATCGTATCGATGGAAAAAACATTGATGTGGTCATGTCTGATATGGCTGCAAATATGACTGGCAATGAAAGCGCTGATTCAGCGCGGAGTATGTACCTTGTAGAGCTTGCTTTAGAGATGTGCAATGAAGTTTTAAAACCCAATGGTGCCTTTGTTGTTAAAGTGTTTCAAGGTGCAGGGTTTGAGCAATTCATGAAAGAAGTACGTGCAGTATTTAAAGCGGTAAAAACGCGTAAGCCTGAGTCATCTAGAGCAAGATCTAGAGAAGTATACCTTGTTGCCACAGGTTACAAGGGCTAAATAAATAGTTAGCAATTTAAATGTTTTGTCTGTTTAATGTAACTAGTTGTTACTCACTGCTAAAGTTAAATAGCGACAAGACTTGAATTATAGTAGATTAAGCACCATAACTGTAACTAGTATTATTACAGTTTTATTTTAATAAATTTACCAAGTACCTAAAGAGGTCATTAAGTTGAGCGATATGGCAAAAAATCTTATTTTATGGTTAGTTATTGCAGTTGTTTTAATGTCGGTTTTTCAGAGTTTCTCTCCGAATACCGCAACAGAGCAACAGATGGATTACACTCGGTTTATTACCGATGTTCGTCAAGGACAAATCCGTGATGCTAATGTTGACAGAAATGGTGTTATCACTGGTGAAAAACGTAGTGGCGAAAGTTATACTACAACCATTCCGGGTGGCTACGATCGTGATTTAATTAATGATTTAGTTAAACAAGGCGTACGTGCACAAGGTAAAATGCCAGAAGAAACGAGTTTCTTAACGACTATTTTTGTTTCTTGGTTCCCAATGATTTTATTAATTGGTGTGTGGATCTTTTTCATGCGTCAAATGCAAGGCGGTGGCGGTAAAGGCGCGATGTCTTTTGGTAAATCAAAAGCACGCCAGTTAAGTGAAGAGCAAATTAAAACAACGTTTGCCGATGTCGCTGGTTGTGATGAAGCAAAAGAAGAAGTTGCTGAACTTGTTGATTACTTAAAAGAACCGACCCGTTTTCAAAAACTTGGTGGTCGTATCCCTTCAGGTATATTACTTGTTGGCCAACCGGGTACTGGTAAAACATTATTAGCTAAAGCAATTGCTGGTGAAGCAAAAGTACCATTCTTTACTATTTCGGGTTCAGATTTCGTTGAAATGTTTGTTGGTGTTGGTGCTTCTCGTGTACGTGACATGTTTGAGCAAGCTAAAAAATCAGCACCTTGTATTATCTTTATTGATGAGATTGATGCTGTTGGTCGCCAACGTGGTGCTGGCATGGGTGGTGGTCACGATGAACGTGAGCAAACCTTAAACCAAATGTGAGTTGAAATAGATGGTTTTGAAGGTACCGAAGGCGTACTAGTTATTGCTGCCACTAACCGTCCAGATGTACTTGATCCAGCCTTACTTCGTCCAGGTCGTTTCGATCGCCAAGTTACTGTTGGCTTACCTGACATCCGTGGTCGTGAACAAATTTTAAAAGTACATATGCGCAAAGTACCTTTAGCTGATGATGTTAAAGCTAGCGTAATCGCTCGCGGCACACCTGGCTTTTCAGGTGCTGATTTAGCCAACTTAGTTAACGAAGCTGCTTTATGGGCTGCACGTACCTCACGCCGTTTGGTTGGTATGTATGAGTTTGATAAAGCAAAAGACAAAATCATGATGGGCTCAGAACGTAAGTCCATGGTAATGAGTGAGTCAGAAAAAGAGATGACTGCTTATCATGAAGCGGGCCATGCAATTATTGGTCGCTTAGTGCCAGATCATGATCCTGTTTATAAGGTTAGTATTATTCCTCGTGGCCGCGCTTTAGGCGTTACTATGTACCTACCAGAGCAAGATAGGTTTAGCCATTCTAAACAGCATTTAGAAAGCAACATCTCATCTTTATACGGTGGTCGTATTGCTGAAGATGTTATCTACGGTAGCGATAAGGTTTCTACGGGCGCTTCCAACGATATTGAACGTGCTACTAACATTGCGCGTAAAATGGTTACTCAATGGGGCCTATCTGAAAAAATGGGACCAATGTTATTTGCAGAAGAAGAAGGTGAAGTATTCTTAGGTCGTACTTCGGCTAAGTCATTACATATGTCTGATGAAACTGCAAAACTTATTGATGAAGAGATTAAAGCCGTAGTTAATCGTAACTACGAACGAGCTGAAAATTTAATCAAAGAAAACATGGATGTATTACATGCCATGAAAGATGCATTAATGAAGTATGAAACAATTGATGCTTTGCAAATTGATGATTTAATGGCAAGAACAACTGTTCGTCCACCAGCGGGCTGGGATGATAATGGCAGTTCTGACTCTGATTCAAATACCAAGAGTGACAAGGGCGATGTTGTTAAAGAAGATGAAGCGCCTAATGCTAAAGATAAACAAGCAGAAGATACTGAGCAAGTTAAGCCAGACTTAACTAAGCCAAACAGTGATACGCCTGCTAGTTAGTCTTTAATTTAATAATTATTAAAGCCTCGTTGTTTGTAAAAACGCCGAGGCTTTATTTTATGTGTTTTAGCATTATGCCTAACATCAACTTCAAAACTGTAACCAAAACAAGAAGAATACATTTTGTCGATTAATAAACCAAATCAAGTCTATTTAGAGCAAACCAAATATCAGCAAGTGAAGATTATGGGGATTCTTAATGTCACGCCTGACTCTTTTTCTGATGGCGGAAAATTTGCTAACTTTGATAATGCATTGGTACAAGTTGAAACAATGATCAAAGATGGTGTTGATATAATTGATATTGGTGGTGAATCAACACGCCCAGGGGCTGCTGAAGTCAGTGAGCAAGATGAACTAGAGCGTGTTATCCCTTTACTTAGAGCAATTAAAGAAAGCTTTAAGGTATCGGTATCCATCGATACAAGCAAAGCCAAAGTGATGGAGCAAAGTATCATTTATGGTGCGGATATTATTAATGATGTGCGTGCTTTACAAAATGATGGCTGCTTAGCGGTAATGTCACAATCTGAGCTACCTGTATGTTTAATGCATATGCAAGGTATGCCGCGCACCATGCAAGAAAACCCGCAGTATGATAATGTTATCGCAGATGTTAAACGTTTTTTTAATGAGCGCATCCATACCTGTGAACAAGCAGGCATTAGCAAAAGCCGTATTATCTTAGACCCTGGTTTTGGCTTTGGAAAGACGCTTGAGCAAAATTACCAAATGCTTGCTCAGTTAGCGCAATTTAGTGACTTAGGATTACCACTTTTATCGGGTACATCGCGAAAGTCTATGATTGGTAACCTCTTAAACCGAGAAGTTTCAGAGCGTTTTTCAGGTAGTTTAACTACAGCCATTATTGCTATTCAGCAAGGCGCAGAAATTATTCGAGTTCACGATGTAAAAGAAACCGTGGATGCATTAAAAGTATTAAAGGCTGTCGATCAGCCTACAGAAAAAGGAACAATAAATGTCTAATCGTAAATATTTTGGCACAGATGGAGTACGTGGTTTAGTTGGCCAGTACCCAATAACACCTGAGTTTGTTATGAAGTTAGGCTATGCCGCTGGTAAAGTACTGGCAGGGCAAGGCACTCAGAAGGTACTTATTGGTAAAGATACACGTATCTCAGGTTATATGCTTGAATCAGCACTTGAAGCGGGATTTTCAGCTGCAGGCATTGATATAGGTTTGCTTGGGCCTATGCCAACACCAGGTATAGCTTACTTAACTAAAACATTTCGTGCTGAAGCTGGCATAGTTATCAGTGCTTCTCATAATCCGTTTTTTGATAACGGCATTAAATTTTTCTCACAAGACGGTCAGAAGTTACCTGACGATGTTGAGTTAGCTATTGAAGCCGAATTAGATAAAACGATGGGCTGTGTTGAATCGGCTAAGTTAGGTAAAGCAACACGAATTAATGACGCTGCTGGAAGATACATTGAGTTTTGTAAAAGTAACTTCCCAAGTCAGTTATCGTTGAAGGAATTAACAATTGTTGTCGATTGTGCTCATGGTGCAACTTATCACATAGCGCCTAATGTATTTCGTGAGCTTGGCGCTACCGTTATCGAAATTGGCACTACGCCAAATGGCACCAACATTAACGATGAGTGCGGTGCAACGTCGATGGCTGCAATCAGTAAAGCCGTTGTTGAGCACAGTGCCGATTTAGGCATTGCCCTTGATGGTGACGGTGATAGATTGATGATGGTAGATCACACCGGCTATGTTATTGATGGTGATGAAGCTGTTTATATTATTGCTTGTAATGACCTGAAAACGGGTAATTTGCATGGCGGTGTTGTTGGCACATTAATGAGTAATATGGGCTTAGAATTGGCACTTGAAAAGCTTGATATTCCATTTGCGCGTTCTAATGTCGGTGATAGATATGTAATGGAAATGTTGAGAGAAAAAGGCTGGCAGCTAGGTGCTGAAAATTCAGGGCACATTATCAACCTAAACCATACTTCAACAGGTGACGGTATTATAGCTGCATTAAACGTGCTTACCGCGGTATGTCAAAGTAATAAGTCTTTATTTGAATTACGTCAAGATATAACAATGTTGCCACAAATATTGGTTAATGTTCGTTTTTCTGGTAATGAGGATCCACTTAAAGATGTTAAAGTACTAGCCGCAGTAGAACAGGTAAACGCAACACTTTCAGGGCGTGGACGAGTATTACTACGTAAATCAGGAACAGAACCACTTATTCGTGTCATGGTTGAAGGATCAGACATGAATGAAGTAACTCAGTTAGCGAATCAAATAGCTGATGAAGTTAAATTAGTCGGTTAGCTTTCACTGAGTAAATCCTCAGTGATAGCTGTGATGAATATCACGTTTATCACTGAGGCTAGGTTAAATGTTAAATAAAGTACAAATAAGCTGCAATTGACCGTGAATTTGCAAACTTTTCCCTTAATTACTTGTATCTTTTCGTCAGGTTAGTTACTATCTCGCGGCTTAATTTTAGCAATGCTTTCAAGAGCACTACTGAGAGGAAAGAATGGCTAGACGTGCAATAGTTGCCGCTAATTGGAAAATGAATGGTAATTCAGCGTTAGTTGAATCCATGGTGAGCGGTTTAAAAACGGTTAAACTATCTAACAATGTTGAAGTAGTTATTTGCCCAAGCTCTCCTTATTTAGCTGAACTAACTAACAAAGCAAAAGTAGAACAAGTATCCCAAGGAATTTCTGTGGGTGCTCAAAACGTTAGTGAACATAGTAGTGGTGCATTTACTGGCGAAATATCAACAGAGATGTTGAAAGAGCTAGCAGTAAAATATGTTATTGTTGGTCACTCAGAGCGTAGAAGTATTTTCAAAGAAACTTCTACCCAAGTTGCTCATAAGGTTCACTCAGTACTAAATGCAGGTTTAACACCTATTTTATGTATTGGTGAAAGCGAAAGTGAAAGAGCGACAGAAGAAACCGAAACGGTTCTAGCAGCGCAAATACAGCCTGTTATTGATGAAATCGGAATTGAAAAATTTAGTGATGTTGTTATTGCTTACGAACCTGTTTGGGCTATCGGTACAGGTAAAACAGCATCAAGCGAAATGGCGCAGGAAACTCACCAGTTTATTCGTCAGTTCCTTGCACAAAGTAGCGAAGACGTAGCAGGCAAAGTCCCGTTATTGTATGGTGGCAGTGTTAATGCGTCTAACTGTGAAGAATTATTTGCACAAACTGATATAGACGGTGGTCTTATCGGTGGTGCTAGTTTACAAGTTGAGCAATTTAAAGTGATTTGTTCAGCAGCAAAAGGAAAATAGAAATGTTATATCAAGTTTTAATTATAGCTTACGTACTAATTGCCTTAGCCTTAATTGGTTTAGTGCTTATTCAGCAAGGTAAGGGTGCGGACATGGGGGCATCTTTCGGTG
>Ga0114909_1001118_pt1 | contig 15904 bp, 13 predicted proteins | sample MalvireepMed_906_FD_87290 | JGI IMG/M metagenome (GOLD analysis project Ga0114909, IMG submission 87290) | Marine viral communities from the Global Malaspina Expedition - Malaspina viral metaG DeepMed_906 | ecosystem: Environmental > Aquatic > Marine > Oceanic | place: Mediterranean Sea...
CAATTAGGGAGTATCTAGAACATGGCGATGCAAGTTTATTAACTCAAGCTGATGCGCAACTCAAACAAATAGCGATACAAGTACAAAAAATAGCGCAGCTAAAATTACAACAGCAAGTATTAAGTGCTTCAGAAGAGTTGCAGCAGCTATTAACAACAAAGTTTAGAGCAGTAGGAAAACTTAGTGGCAATCCACAAGTATTATTACGTAATGCTGAAAATAGCCTATTTAGCCTTAATTACCAATTATCACAATTTGCCAAACATAGTGACTTAATCACCAATCAAGAAAAGTTAACTTATTTAAATACCACTAATAACTTTGCCAGTGCTTTAGGGCAGTTATTATTAAGTCGCGAAACTTTTTTCCAACAAGAAAATGCCAATAAACGTTCGATTAATTTTGCTTTAGCGCAGCTAACTAGCATATCAAATCAACTCACTAACTTACCAAAGTTACAGGTATTCGCTGAAATTGACGAAGATGAGCTTGGTTTTGATGACAGTGAAGAATTAGAAGATTTAAGTATTGATGCGATAAATGAACTTAATACCATTGTCACTCGCTATAAGACAGAGTTTGAACGCACAATAAGTATCTATCAGGAAAAAAACAATGGTCTGCAACTATTACAAAATAAACTAAAATTGTTAGAGCAGATCATCATAGACAATGAACAACTAATTATTGCGACACAACAAAAAACTAACAATCAGTTAGCTATTATTGTTGTTGTATTACTGTCATTTTTGGTGCTGTTTTTATTAATAAATCATATGCTACAACACAAAGTTATTTTGCATCCTTTGCGGTTGTTACGCGATAGTTTCTTACAGTTAATAGAAGAAGGGAAAGTAAACAATATTAACAATATAGATAAAAAAACTGAATTAGGTGAGATTGCTCATAGCTTTAATCAGCTTGTTAATCAGCTTGAGCAAGAAGACCAGCAAAAAGCTCAACAGTTAAGCTTAGTGGCTAACGCCTTACACACAATGCAAAACCAAGCTCAAAATATAGAGCAAACATCGACCAAAACGAGCAGTGAAGTAGATAACGTAAAAAACATCATGTCAGCTTTAGGGCAGGAAACCGATATCGTTAATGAATTCTCTCAGCAAGTCGTTGATAGTGCTAAAAATACCCAAAAAGCTATGCAAATAAGTAAGACTCAGGTTGGCGATGCATTAACAGCAAGTGAATTAACAACAAACGCAGCACAATCAGGCAGTAACGCTATCAAGCAATTAGAGCACTCGGTGAATAGCGTAGGTTCGATTGTTGAGGTAATAAACTCCATTGCTGAACAAACTAATTTACTTGCTTTAAATGCGGCAATTGAAGCAGCCAGAGCAGGTGAACATGGCCGTGGTTTTTCTGTTGTTGCATCCGAAGTAAGACAACTAGCAGGAAAAACTCAAGACTCTTTATTACAAGTAAATAATAAACTGAAGCAATTACAGATTGATAGCAGTACTATCGGAAAAACTATGACAGAGATAGAGCAAGCATCAACGAAGCAACGACAAGTAGCTTTATTATTAAAAGATAATGCTGAGCAAGTAAGTGAACAAGCTAAATTGTCGGCTAATATAGCACAAGACAGTTTGGCTCATATAACTTTACAAAGAGACCATTACCATGCTTTTGAGAAGGCAATGTTTAATGTTAATAAAGAAGTTGGACAATCGAAAAAATTAGCAACAAACATTACTAGCCAAGTCAATAATCAAGTTAAAGATATAAGTCTGACATTAAAGTTAGTCAGTTAAAGTAACATGATACACAAATAGCTCACCGCAATAAAAAAGAGCTGCACTGCAGCCCTTTTTATATTATTGCTAAACCTAAACCTACCACTTAACAGTTCAAAAGAGTTGTAATTGCTCTACAAACCTGCCTTTTCAAAAGCTGCGCTAACCATTACTTGCGCTTCTTTTATCACCAGTTCAAGGTGTTCTTTACTGATAAAGCTCTCAGCATAAATTTTATAAATCTCTTCTGTGCCTGATGGTCGAGCTGCAAACCAACCGTTTTCGGTTACTACTTTAAGGCCGCCGATAGCAGCATTATTACCTGGGGCATGAGATAAAACTTGCTCAATTTTTTCGCCAGCTAATTTATCAGCCTTAATATCACTGGCTGAAAGTGCCGTTAAAACTTGTTTTTGTTCATATGAAGCAACGGCTTCAACACGGCCATAACAAGGTTCACCAAGTTCATTCGCTAAATCGAGGTAGTACTGATATGGGTCTTTACCCGTCACTGCAAGTATTTCAGCAGCTAATAATGCCAGTGTAAATCCATCTTTATCTGTCGTCCATGTTTTGCCTTCAAGAGATAAAAATGATGCTCCCGCACTTTCTTCACCGCCAAAGGCATAGCTTGTATCACTTAGGCCATCAACAAACCATTTAAAACCAACAGGAACTTCTGACAATGGTCGGTTAAGCTCTTTCGCAACTCTATCAATTAAAGAACTGGAAACCAAAGTTTTACCAATCTTAGCACTTTCAGGCCAAGCTCTATGAGTCATTAAATAATGAATAGCGACGGCCAAATAATGATTTGGGTTCATCAAACCGCCGCTTTTAGTAACTATCCCGTGACGATCAAAGTCGGGATCATTGCCGACACTGATATCAAAATCATCTTTCATAGCAATCAAGCCAGCCATAGCATACGGCGATGAACAATCCATTCGAATTTTGCCATCTTTATCAAGGGGCATAAAAGCAAAACTGCTATCAACAACTTCATTAACAATCGTTAAGTTAAGGCCGTATTGTTTGGCAATGACGGGCCAGTAATCAATACCAGAACCCCCGAGTGGATCGACACCAATTAATACGCCAGCTTTAGCGATAGCTTGCATATCAATAACTTGATCAAGTTGACTAACATAATGAGTAATGAAGTCCTCTTGCTTTAACAGTGGAGACTGTAAAGCTTGACCATAAGGCAGCTGCTTAACTTCGGCTAAACTATTCTTTATCAGTATATTTGCACGCTGTTCGATAACTTTAGTTATATCACCTTCAGCAGGACCACCGTGTGGCGGATTGTACTTAATGCCACCATCACTGGGCGGATTATGCGATGGCGTTATAATTAACCCATCAGCTTTTTCGATATTATCACCAGTATTATGACTAATAATAAGTCGAGAAATTACCGGTGTTGGTGTGAAGCCATTACCGGATAATGCATCATTTTGAATGACAACATTGACGCCGTTAGCAATAAGTACTGAAATGGCACTGGCAAATGCTGGCTCTGAAAGCGCATGGGTATCTTTTCCCAAGAACAATGGCCCATGAATATTTTGTTTCGCTCTATATTCGGCAACAGCTTGGCAAATCGCTTTAATATGTAATTCATTAAAACTACGTTTACTTGAACAACCGCGGTGCCCTGAAGTACCAAACGAAACTCGTTCAGCATTAACATTTACATCTGGCACTTGCAGAAAATAGTCACTAACTAACTGACCAATATTGATTCTATCTTGTGGACGTACAGGCTTCCCTGCATGAGCATGGATTGTCATGAATGATATGTTCCCGATAAATTATAAATTTTTTATTTACAGCAGTCTAAGTTAATTGGGATTATTTAAAGTAACTCACGAATTTTTTCAACATCGACAGCGTTATACCCTAAAGACGTTGCGGCTTTAGTTAACATCATTTTTTTACGGGTAGTGTTAGAGTTCGTAATTACCCAAAAAGGACTATCTGGTATTTGTCGAGGTTTAGTACTACTACCACTTGCAGCGAGCTCCTCTTCACTGTGAGCAAAATATAGACGGTCTCGGCCACAAATATCAGTAACAACATTAAAGTGTTGATCATGAGCACGGTATAGAGCAGCAAGAATAAGTAAAAATCGCCCTACAGCTCCACGCTGCATAGCCAACTCTTCTTTGTTTATAAAATTAAAGACCGTTTCTTGACTTTTATCACTCAATTTCGCTTTTTTATCATTGACCTGTTTTGTAGCTTTTAACTCTGGCTCTTTTTCAATAACCCTTGGCTTTGATGTCTTGGCCGGTAACGGAGCTTGTATCTTTGCTTCAGGGCTACTTTCGTCTTCTAATGTTAGTTCGACTTTTTTTATTGAACCAAAGGCCAACAACCGACGTAAAATTGCCGAGGCGCTTTCACCTATAAACTGTGTATTGGCAGCAATATATTGGTAAAGTTCTTCATCTATTTCGATGTTTTTCATTAATACCCTTAACTTCTTTCACATAACTAACTTTATTTATCGATTATACTGAGCTTTATCATAAGTCGCCATAGCCACTTAGGTAAAAAGTTTTAATTCATGATAAAATCCAATTCTAGCTAATTTTTATTAATAACAGTGATTTCAAAAGCATGGCATCTTCTTCGTTACAACCCCCTTTCCTGAACTACCAACAATTAGGACAAGGCTCACCTATTTTATTAATTCATGGTTTGTTTGGTAGTTTAGAGAATTTGAACATGGTCGCGAAGCCCTTAAGCGAACATTTCCAAGTAATCAGTATTGATGTGAGAAATCACGGTGACTCTTTTCACCACGAAGGCATGAGCTATTCGACATTAGTTCAAGATGTTATAACTTTGTTAGACCATTTAGATATTGAACGCTGTACTATCCTTGGCCACTCTATGGGGGGGAAAATAGCGATGCAAATTGCCCTTGAGTATCCTGAACGGGTGGAAAAACTAATTATCGCGGATATTGCACCCATTAATTATCCACCACATCACCTAGAGATAATCAAAGGTTTGCAAGCTATTGATTTAAGCTTAGTCAGCAAACGCAGTGATGCCGACAAACAACTTAGTGCTTATGTAGACAACCTAGGAGTTCGACAGTTCCTATTACGCAATATAACCTCAAACAAACAAGGCGAATTCTTCTTCAAATGCAGCCTTGAGTATATAAGTAAAGGTTATCAACAAATAATGTTAGCTAACATGCAGCCTGCAGATAAGGGTGCTTATCAAGGTGATACTTTATTCGTTAAAGGCGGTAATTCTGATTATATTTTAGCTGAGCATAGAGACGATATAGCAACACTATTCCCTAATAGTAAGGCAAAAATAATTCAAGGTGCTGGCCATTGGTTACATGCTGAGAAGACTGTTGCTTTTAATAAAATAGTACTAAATTATCTAGCAAATTAAATAAAAAATAGCCTATTTGGCTTTACTGATGAAAAATTGATAAAGATCAAAATGTAAAATATGCATTAAAGCTAAGGTGCTATTTTTTGCCAATTGAGATAAATGCTAATGGTATGGGGCAAATGATATGCTATAATGCCGCCACTTTTTTAGGGGCTATAATTTCATAAATAATAGCCTTAGCACTAAATCATATATAAACCATTATGTTAGCAGAACACTTAGAACTCATTGAGGCTATTGGCCTGAATTTATTTTTTCTTTTTATATTTGGCTTTATCGGCTTATCTATTCACGATGTGATGAATAAGAACGATGTACCAAAAATGGGAAAACTTGTAGTGTATTTTGTTCTCTTTCTCGGGTGTTTTGGCTTTATTGCCAAAGGTATTATCCAGTTTATTTGGGAAAGTCAGGGGGTTGGCTAACACTAGCCCAAAGAAATTATGGCAAAAGAAGCAACAGATTTAACAACTATTGATTTATTTCAAAACGAAAAACGTCCGGGACGCCCAAAAACAAGCCCCCATTCGCGTAGCGTGCAAATAAAAATCAATAAAAGAAATCAAGTTAAACGAGATAAAAACAACGGATTAAAGCGTGTTGAATTTAAAATTCATCACAGCTTGTTCGAACAATTAGAACAACTCGCTAATACTCAGCAAGTAAGTCGTAGTGAGTTAATAGAATCGCTTTTGATCGAGTCTCTGGCGGCAAAAGCAAGTTAATTTTATTTTTACTTATTTATTTATAAAAGCACTATAAGGTAAAACGCCATGGCAATCGTAGGTTTATTCTTCGGCAGTGACACAGGTAATACTGAAGCAATTGGAAAAATGATCCAGAAAAAACTGGGTAAAAAAATGGTTGATGTTAAAGACATCGCTAAAAGCACAAAAGAAGAAATAGCAGAATTTGATTTAATTATATTAGGCATTCCAACTTGGTACTATGGTGAGAACCAATGCGATTGGGATGACTTCTTACCTGACCTTGAAGAAATAGACTTTACAGATAAGATTGTTGCTATTTACGGCCTGGGCGATCAAGAAGATTATGCCGAGTACTTTTGTGATGCAATGGAGCCTTTACGTGATATTGTTGAGAGCAAAGGCGGTATCGTTGTCGGAAACTGGCCAACAACAGGCTACGAGTTTGAAGCATCTAAAGCGCTTGTTGATGAAAACACTTTTATTGGTTTGTGTATCGACGAAGATAGACAGAGCGAGTTAACCGAAGAGCGTGTTGATCAATGGTTAGCACAGTTAAATGATGAAATGTGTTTAGCTGAGTTCTCCTAACACTTTCATTAAACCCTACAGTAAGTAGGGTTTAACCATAAAAAAGCCCATTAATTGGGTTTTTTTTGTTTTATTTTCCTCAAATAGTTAAAACTAAAATTAAAAGCTCTTAAAAGTAAAACTAATGCTTTTCTCTTTCCTCATAACCTCCTATACTTTTGTTTTAATTATTTAACTAGAGTTAGAGACCTATTAATATGGCTGAACAAAACGAAGAGCTTAAAAGAGCTGGTTTAAAAATTACCCTGCCGAGAATCAAAATATTAAGTATTCTTCAACAGCCAAACAATCAGCACATCAGTGCTGAGGATGTCTATAAAATTTTATTAGATCAAAATGAAGAGATAGGCTTAGCGACAGTATATCGAGTATTAAACCAATTTGATGATGCTGGTATTGTCACTCGCCATCACTTCGAAGGTGGTAAATCAGTTTTTGAATTAGCGCATAAAGCTCATCATGATCACCTTGTCTGCTTAAAGTGTGGAAAAGTTGTTGAATTTGAAGATAATGTTATTGAGCAAAGACAAATGGATATTGCTGAATCACATAAGATTAAGCTAACCAATCATAGCTTATACCTTTATGGTGAGTGTGAAGATCAAAAAGCTTGTGAGTCATACAGAAAAAAGAATCACTAAAAATTCAATATTAGGGGTTATCTAGTGGAATTAAAGATAATCCCAGTTGTACAAGTATTGATTGCGGCATTACTTATGTTTTTAATAACTAAGCTAATGCCAATGTTCAATTACTTATCAAATTTTAGCTATCGTATAGTGACCTTATTACTTTTCTTTGCCGCCCTTATCGGGATATTGGCGATTTATTGTTTTCGCATAAACAAGACCACTGTAGATCCAAGGCTACCTGAAAAGGCGAGCACAGTTGTTGATAGTGGCATTTACCGTTATTCTCGAAACCCAATGTACTTAGCATTGTTACTAGTACTGCTATCTATAGCTTTCTCTTTGCAAAATATAATGACTTTTCTGATCATTCCACTTTTTATTTTTTATATCACTCGTTATCAAATCATCGCTGAAGAACGCATGTTAATAACCTTGTTTGGTGAAGATTATAAGCTTTACTGCAGAAAAGTTAGACGCTGGTTGTAACGATTAGCACTAACTCAACCGCACCATTTCACTCCAAATAAAAAGTGCAATTGAGTCTGGTTAGTTAATAAACACTAAGCCTTTTTCAAATATCCTGCAACTAATACAATACGAGTTCCATTGACTTTACCCTCGATATGTTCTGGGTTATCAGTTAACGTAATACCGCGTACCATAGTTCCTTGCTTAGCTGTAAAGTTAGCGCCTTTTACTTTTAAATCTTTTATTAAAGTGACATTGTCACCATCTTGTAATTCTGCGCCATTGCTATCACGAGTAGGACCATTACTACGTTCTGCTGCAATCCCCTGCTCTGCCCATGTTTTAACTTCATCTTCCAAATAGAGCATGTCAATGGCATCTTGCGCCCAACTTTCCGCTGATAATTTATGTAGCATACGATAAGACATTACCTGTACTGCAGGCTCTTGGTTCCACATACTATCATTTAGGCAACGCCAATGATTAATATCTAAGTCGGTATCACCTTCAATCTGTGATAAACAATTTTGGCAAACATAAATTGACTGTTGAGCACTCAAGTCACTCGTTGGTGGTACCGGATAAACCGATAAGCTAGTGGTTGAAGTACAAAGTTCACAGCTTGTATTACTTCGGTTTTTTAATGCTTGTTCACTTGGCATAATTCTTTCCAATAAATAAAAGACAAATCTCAATGATACAATTGTACCTTAAATACAATTTGATAGAAAAATAAATGACGCTTGCTTCATGAATTAAACCACCTGCTCCTATACACAAAACGCCTTGTTATTCGCTAATAACTAGACAAGTCAGTGTAGCAATGATAAAAACTCTTCTTATAAAGGTCCCCTAACAACAAGAATCATTAGGACGCAAGTATGACATCTGAAAATCCAAGTAAAATACAACACTCTTTTTTAAAGAAATTAACTTCACAAAGTTTAGTCTCACAAATAATCGTTGCTATTATATTAGCCGGAATACTGGCCCAGCTAGCCCCTGATTTAGCAAAGTCTTTTTCAATACTCGGTAGTTTATTTGTTAGCGCTCTAAAAGCGGTAGCACCGGTTTTAGTTTTGGTATTAGTAGCTTCAGCGATTGCTAATCAAAAAGTTAATGGTGATGCTGAGTTAAAACCTATTATTGGTCTTTACCTAGTTGGTACCCTTAGTGCCGCTTTCATCGCTGTTGCATTAAGCTTCATGTTTCCAACCACACTCACTTTAGATTTGGCCAGCGCTAATGCCAACCCACCACAAGGACTCTCTGAAGTTTTAACAACACTTGCCTTTAAAGTTGTTGAAAACCCTATCAGTGCTATCGCCAATGGTAACTTTATTGCAGTATTAGCTTGGGGCCTTGGTTTAGGTTTTTCATTAAAACATGCTAATGCACAAACTAAGACCACGGTACATGATTTAAGTGAAGCAATTTCGAGCATTGTCAGGATTGTCATTCGCTTTGCGCCAATTGGTATTTTCGGCTTAGTTGCCAATACAGTAGCAACAACAGGTTTTGCTGCCATAAAAGAGTACAGTCATTTGGTTGTAATACTGCTTAGCGCTATGTTAATAATGGCCATCGTGGTTAATCCGCTTATTGTTTTTTTGATTACTAAGAAAAACCCTTACCCACTTGTGTTCACTTGTTTAAGAGACTCAGGCATTACCGCCTTTTTTACCCGAAGCTCTGCCGCTAATATTCCTGTTAACATGGCCTTATGTAAAAAACTCGACTTACATGAAGACACCTACTCGGTATCAATTCCTCTAGGCGCAACCATTAACATGGCTGGTGCAGCAATAACTATCACGGTTTTAAGTTTAGCTGCTGCCCATAGCCTAGATATCAACATCGACTTTGGTACTGCTTTGTTATTAGCTGTTGTCGCCTCTATTTCTGCTTGCGGCGCCTCAGGTGTAGCTGGTGGTTCATTATTACTTATCCCACTTGCTTGTAGCTTATTTGGCATAAGTAATGATATTGCTATGCAAGTTGTTGCGATTGGTTTCATTATTGGTGTTATACAAGACTCTGCAGAAACTGCATTGAATAGCTCTACTGACGTGGTTTTTTCTGCTGCAGCTTCACATCATATTACAACCAAATAACTGACACATAAGTGTTCAGTTAAAAACAAGACAAACAGCATTTATTATAAAAAAACAATAATAATTATATAATTAAGGAGCCTTGTTAGCATGGCTGTTAATAAACCATTTTTTCTACTGCTTGCTCCAATAGCCGCGTTAATAAGCTATTTTTTCCTTAGTCAGGCAGGTCTTGATGATAAGGCTGCGATTGCTGCAGCTATCACACTGTTAACGGTAATTTGGTGGGTTACTGAACCCATTCCAATTCCGGCTACCTCATTAGTTCCTTTTGCTCTATTACCTTTATTTGGCATTGTTGATCATAAAACTATCGCCTCTTCGCTAGGTAGTCACGTCATATTGCTTTTAATGGGCGCTTTTATGCTATCTAAGGCTTTGGAGAAGAGCGGCGCGCATGAGCGTATGGCGGTTTATATGGTACGTTTAGTTGGCGTATCCAGTGGCCGACGGCTTGTTATGGGCTTTATGCTTGCTTCTGGCCTGCTTTCTATGTGGATATCAAATACTGCGACGACTTTAATCATGTTGCCAATAGCTTTGGCAATATTGGCCCACATTAACAATCCAAAGCTCAAGGTTGCCTTAATACTAGGTATTGCTTATGCAGCCAGCGTTGGTGGTATAGGTACGCCCATCGGTACGCCTCCCAATGTAATTTTCATGGGTATTTATGAAGAACATACAGGCAAAGAGTTTAGTTTCTTTGAGTGGATGAAAATTGGTGTACCTGTAGTTTTAATTTCTTTGCCAATCATGGCATTGTGGTTAACTAGAAATGTAACACTCAATGAAAAAATAATTTTACCTAAGTTAGGCAAGTGGCGCATTGAAGAGCGTCGTACTTTGATTATTTTCGGCTTAACTGCACTAGCTTGGATCACACGTAAAGCTCCATTCGGTGGTTGGAGTGAATTATTTAATGTACCAATTGCTGGTGATAGCACTGTCGCATTAACTGCGGTGGTAATTATGTTTATCACTTCTAATGGCAAAGGTGGTCGAATTTTAGATTGGGATACCGCAAAGAACATTCCTTGGGGCATGTTACTATTATTTGCAGGCGGCATTGCTATTGCTAAGGGCTTTGTTGCCTCAGGTTTAAGTACGATTTTAGGGGAGTGGCTAACATCTCTGGCAAACTTACCAGCACTTCTGATGGTATTAACTATCTGTTTAGTAGTCACTTACCTAACAGAGATAACAAGCAATACTGCTACAGCTACCTTATTAATGCCAATTTTGGCAGTTGCCGCTACATCCGCAGGTTATGATCCTATGATATTTATGATCCCCGCAGCTATGTGTGCGAGTTGTGCGTTTATGTTGCCGGTCGCAACGGCTCCTAACGCCATAGCGTATGGCACTGGAGAAATAAGTATTCAGGATATGGTTAGAGAAGGGGCAATATTAAGCTTATTAGTCTCTTGTATTGTAGCAATAATTTGTTTTTTACTCTTATTCTAATGGCTTAGTGACAGCAAACAGTTTTCTTGATACGTAGATGCCTGATTCTTTACTGTTAGGTAGATAGTCTTGGCATGTAAAGTGACCAATAGCTGCAACGAAGATCTCATCATAATAGAGAAAAGCTATGCGTTTTCGCTGCCAAGGAGCAATATTAAGCTCCTGCAGCACTTTTTTTAACGAGCGAGAATGCTGTCTATAGTCAGGTAAACATTTGGGGTTGTTATGATTGAAACGAAGTGTAACTTCCTGCCCTGCTTCAGGTGACTGTACTTGTTGAGCCGTATTATCTTCAATCGGCAAAGCTGAGAACAGTAACGAAGCAAGTCCGTCAGGTAAATCTATTGAAACATCGCCTTTCAAAAGTTCAATATCTTGCCGCCAATCACTAATGTCTGCATAAGTTTGAGTTAAATAAACAGCCTTCTTATACCTTCTCAAGTAATGATCTCCCACCTTAACAGCAGGGTTTTTATCATCGCTTGCCAGTAACTGTTGCCGTAACTGCATTAATTGCTCTGTGCTTGGCATTAAGCAATCATGCTTTGCTAAAAAGAAACGGACCAAATTATTAAACCGTGCTTTACTTAATTGAGTTAATTGACTTACTTGCAAGCTTACTGAAGATAACATGGCGTCAGTTAAGTCTTGCTCAGCTAATTCATCAAGTAACTCCTGCCCTTCAAGGCAATGAGCAGCACTTCGGTTAATAGTGTCGTTAATGCTTGGCCAACGTTGATTAAACAAAGGCATTATCTGTTTACGAAGAAAATTTCGATCAAAGCGTGTATCACTATTAGACTCATCTTCAACCCAACTAAGTTCACTGTCCCTAGCATATTTTTCAATTTCATTACGGGAAATAGCTAACAGCGGTCGTAGTAAAATATGCTTATCTAAGGTAGTTTCAGCAGCCATTGCTGACAAACCTTTTAAGCCGGCACCTCGTTTTAAAGCTAAAAGAAAGGTTTCACTTTGATCATCGCGATGATGCCCTGTGATAATTAACGATCTTTCAATGTTCACTGTTTTCAAAGCTTGATATCTAGCATCTCGAGCAAGAGCCTCCAGTGACTGTTGCTTTTGCGCTTGGACATTCACTTCGCATATAGTTAAGGCTAAATTGAGTTGCTGACATTGCAGTTGAGCAAATTGCTGCCAATCTTGAGCGTTGATGCTCAAACCATGATTAACATGGCAAACTGTGATGTTGTTATGAATATGCTTTTGTCGTGATAAGTTAGCTAACGCATGTAAAAGCACTTGTGAGTCAACACCACCACTATAAGCGATGATAATTGGCATTACTTGATGTCTATTAATAATGCTAACAAGCATCGACTCGATTTTATTCATAACATTCTGATTTAACGTTTTAGCTATGTGTCATTATTTATGACGCCATACTTATAAAAAAGCTCCAAGCAACAAGTTATAACACATGTTCCTTAGAGCCTAACCATTTACTTATTGACAGACATTACGACTGCATAAGCATGTGGCTAACAATAACCAAACGACATTAATCTATCGTAACGTTTTTCAATTAATTGTTCTTTAGTCAGTCCTTCCAAGTCTGCTAAGTCAGACTTTAGTGCTTGCTTAAGCTGAGCAGCCATTAAATCCATATCGCGATGCGCGCCACCAAGTGGTTCTTCAACAATATTATCAATTAATTCTAGCTCTTTGATGCGTTGAGCAGTAATGCCCATTGCTTCTGCCGCTGTTGATGCTTTATCAGCAGTCTTCCATAAAATAGAAGCACAACCTTCAGGTGAAATTACTGAGTACGTTGAGTATTGCAACATATTCACTTTATCACCAACACCAATAGCTAATGCACCACCTGAACCACCTTCACCAATAACAGTACAAATAATTGGCACAGATAAACGCGCCATTACTTTCAAATTGGTTGCAATTGCTTCACTTTGACCACGCTCTTCAGCGCCAATACCTGGGTAAGCACCAGGAGTATCGATAAAGGTAATAATTGGCATATTAAAGCGTTCTGCCATTTCCATTAAACGTAAAGCTTTACGGTAACCTTCTGGTCGTGGCATGCCAAAATTACGCTTTACTTTTTCCTTGGTTGAACGACCTTTTTGATGGCCGATGACCATTACAGGCATACCATCTAAGCGTGCGGTACCGCCGACAATAGCACTATCATCAGCATAAGCACGATCGCCAGCTAGTTCATCAAACTCTGTAAAGATACGCGGCAAATAATCTAAAGTATAAGGGCGCTGTGGATGACGAGCGACTCTTGCTGTTTGCCAAGGGTCAAGATCAGCAAATATTTTTTTAGTTTGTTCTTTGTTTTTCTCACGCAACTGAGAAATTTGCTCTTCTAAATCGAGATCAAGCTCTTGGCCGTTATTCACCAATTGTAATTCTTCAATTTTCGCATCTAGTTCAGCAATAGGCTGTTCGAAGTCTAAAAAGTTTAATGACATGCGTATGTGTACCTAATCAATTCTGGTTAATTTTTATAAATTCTTGTTAAAGAATCTCTTAAAAGGTTTACTTAAACGCCACGGTGACACTTTCTTCACCAAGCAGTGTTTTTAATTCATATAATAACATATCGGCAGGTGTTACCCGCCATTCTACGCCTAATTCAAGTAACGCAGAGGCTTCTTCGCGCTGATAAAAAACTCTCACAGGACAGGTACCTTCTTTAAAAGGTGTCAACGCCTGTGCAAAACTATCGATAAAATCACCTTTAATCAATGAGTTATCTACTCTTAAGTCAATAGAGCTAAGATAATTTTCGCGCGCATCGGTGATCGTCATTATATCCCGAGCGGTCATTGTATTACCACCTGAATAATCATCAAAGCTGACCTGTCCGCTACAGACTAAAATAGCATCGGTTTGCAGTATTTCAGCAAAGCGATCGTAGTCATCAGGGAATAAACGAATATCCATGCGAGCACTTTTATCGTCCAGTGTCACAAGTGCCCAACGACGCCCTCGTTTATTGACCAAAACGCGTACACCAATAACTAAGCCAACAGCTACTGACTGCCTGTCACGCCCTGTTGGCTGCATTGCCACTAAACGTCCTGAAGCATATTTCTTTATTTCAGTTAGATAACGATTAATCGGGTGGCCAGTTAAATAAAGCCCTAAGGTTTCTTTTTCACCATCAAGCCAAACTTCTTCGGGCCAAGCATTTACTGCTTTAAAAGCTTGCCGACTATCACTTTCTTCGTCATTGATTAAACCAAATAAATCATTTTGACCCAACAGCTCAGCTTTAGCGTGTTGCTCTGCAGCTTTGATTGCCTCAGGTAGAGCAGCAAACAATGCGGCACGATTGGTACCTTGCTCTGTTGTTTTTCCTGCTTGATAATTAGGGCCTAATGCATCCATTGCACCAGACTTTATTAATTTTTCTAAAATACGCTTATTGGTTTTCTTTAAATCCAAGCGGGCACAGAAATCAAATAAATCTGTAAAAGGTCCACCTGATTGGCGTGCAGAAATTATCGCTTCGATAGGGCCTTCACCCACCCCTTTTACTGCACCAATGCCATATACAATTTGATTGTCATTATTAACGGTAAACTTATATTGACCCGCATTGACATCCGGAGGTAACAAATCAATTTCCATGTTGCTGCATTCATCAACCAAGACAACAATTTTCTCAGTATTATCCATATCTGCTGACATTACTGCGGCCATAAAAGGCGCCGGAAAATGGGTTTTCATCCACAAGGTTTGATAAGACACTAATGCATAAGCAGCAGAGTGAGACTTGTTAAAACCGTAACCCGCAAACTTTTCAACTAAATCGAAGATTTTCATCGCGAGTTCGCCGTCAACACCGCGATCTATTGCGCCTTTTTCAAAGCCTGAGCGCTGCTTAGCCATTTCTTCAGGCTTTTTCTTACCCATAGCACGGCGTAGCATATCTGCGCCACCAAGAGAGTAGCCAGCAAGAACCTGAGCAATTTGCATTACCTGTTCTTGATACAAGATAATACCGTAGGTTGGCTCTAATACTGGTTTTAAATCAATATGCTGCCAAGTTTCATCGGGGTAACTTATATCTTCACGTCCATGTTTACGCTCAATAAAGTTATCAACCATGCCTGATTGCAATGGCCCTGGGCGAAATAGAGCTACCAGTGCAATAATATCTTCAAAGCAATCTGGTTTTAACTTATCAATTAACGACTTCATGCCACTTGATTCTAACTGGAATACTGCCGTGGTTTTCGAAGCAAGTAATAACTTAAAACTCGCTTTGTCTTCAAGATCAATGGTAGTGATATCAATGGGCTCTTTGCCCGCTTTAAGCAATTTTTCATCAGCCATTTCAATGGCCCACTGCAAAATGGTTAATGTTCTTAATCCGAGGAAATCGAACTTAACTAAACCAGCATCTTCTACATCATTTTTATCAAATTGGGTAACCGGGTTCTTGCCCTCATCATCACAATAAAGCGGCGCAAAATCTGTAATTGTTGTTGGTGAAATAACCACACCACCCGCATGTTTACCTGCATTACGTGTAGTTCCTTCTAGAATCCGGCACATATCAATCAAGTCTTTAACTTCACTGTCTTGTGCATAAACCTCTGGTAACTTTGGCTCCTCCTCAAATGCCTTAGCTAAGGTCATTCCCGGTGTTGGTGGAATTAATTTTGAAATTCTATCAACAAAGCCGTAAGGGTGACCTAGTACACGACCAACATCTCGGATAACCGCTTTGGCCGCCATAGTAC
>Ga0114909_1001119_pt1 | contig 15896 bp, 15 predicted proteins | sample MalvireepMed_906_FD_87290 | JGI IMG/M metagenome (GOLD analysis project Ga0114909, IMG submission 87290) | Marine viral communities from the Global Malaspina Expedition - Malaspina viral metaG DeepMed_906 | ecosystem: Environmental > Aquatic > Marine > Oceanic | place: Mediterranean Sea...
GATTGTATTTCACTCACGGTATCGGCTAACTCAATAACTTCTCTGTGGCAGCCGCGTCCTGTGATAATGACGTGTTGATTGATTGGGCGATTTTTCAAAGCCGTTAATACTTCAGTTAAATCAATATATTTATAAGCCAGCATGTACGTGATTTCATCAAGTAAAACTACATCAATGTTTTTATTATTAAGTAAGCCCTTACTCTTTTGCCAAACCTTTTGAGCTGCAGCTATATCTTTCTCTTTATCTTGTGTATTCCAAGTGAATCCTGTTGCCATGACTTCAAAACTAACGCCAGCATTTTCTAGCAATGCACGCTCACCACAGGCCCAAGTACCTTTAATATATTGTGCAACAGCAGCATTAAGGCCATGACCTACAGCGCGAGCGATAGTGCCAAAGCCTGAAGTGCTTTTACCTTTACCATTTCCAGTGATTACAATTAATAAACCGCGTTCGTCAGTCGCATTTTCGATACGTTCATCGACTTTTTCTTTAATCTTTTGCATTCTTTGTTTATGTTTTTCTTGTTTCTGTTCTTGTGGTTTATCAGTCATGTTTAGTCCTTATTACCTTGTTGGGTTGTTAGCTGCTCAGGCGAGTTCGATACATAATAAACAGGAAGAATAGACTGCCTAATGCCGATGTGATTATGCCTATGGGAATTTCTGCATGAGGTAAAGCTGAGCGAGCAAGTACATCAACCCAAATAAGGAAGCAGGCGCCTACGAGTGCACTGCCTAAAATTAGCTTTAAAGTGGTTACCCCGATCAGTTGCCTAACGATATGAGGGATCATCAAGCCAACAAAACCAATCCCCCCACAATAGGCTACTATCGTTGCTGTTAGAGCAGCACAAATCGCAAGCATAAATAGCCGAAGTTTATCAACATTGACGCCTAAGCTAGCGGCGCTTTCATCGCCAAGTAAAAGAGCGTCAATTTGTCTATGCAGAGCAAATATCGCGATGAGAGAGATAAATAAAACACTGGCAATAACGTAAAAATTACTCATTTCAACGCGAGCCAAACTACCCATTAACCAGAAAATCACCCTGTTTGTGGCAAAGGGCTCGCCAAAGTAAAGAATAAATTGGGTAATAGCAGCAAGCATAAAAGATACAGCAACCCCAGCAAGCAATAGCTGCTCCATGCGCTGCAATACTTTAGCGATAAACACAACAATAATGACGGAGAACAACGCCCCTAAAAAAGCAGCTAAGGGTAGCGCTATAGTTAAGTTGTCAGCTAATGATATATTAGCAATAGTAGCACCTAAACCTGCACCCGAAACAATGCCAAATAAGTAAGGATCTGCTAGAGGGTTACGTGTGGTGTTTTGTAAAATTGCGCCGGCGATTGCTAACCCCATACCAGCGACAAGGCCTACCAAAACTCTAGGGATACGCACTTGCCATATGACCACTTCAATAACAGGTGTTTGGCAAGTGCCTAACAAACAATTAATCAACTGAGGTGCATCAATATTTGCAGGGCCGAAGGTGATTGCTATAAAGACAGAAGCAATGAGCACAATGATTAATGAGAGTAAAATCAAGTTACTTTTAGTCATTATTTTCACTTGTTGTAATAGTTTCACTGGGAAGATGAAAAGAGACCTGTGTAGCACCTGTACTGCTATCTGTGTGTTGTAGGCAAGGCAAACGAAATACCTTTGATAACCTTGCTGGCGTTAATACTTGCTCAACTTTTCCGTCACATACTAATTTACCTTGCTCGAGTAGCAGTAAACGAGAGCAGTAACGACTGGCTAGATTTAAATCATGAACCGTCATTATCACGGTAATGTTTAATTGATTTACTAGGTGCAATATTTGGTGTTGGTAATATACGTCTAAATGATTTGTTGGTTCATCAAGTATGAGAATTTCGGTAGCTTGTACAAGAGCTCGGGCGATTAATACTCTTTGTTGCTCGCCGCCTGATAACTGATTGAAGCTATCGTTTATTGCATGTGATAAGCCAACCTTTGTTAAAGCCAGATCGATTTGTGCTCTGTCATGATCACTTTCAAGGGAGAATAATGATTTATGTGGTAACAAACCCATCTTCATGACATCTATTACAGATAAAGCAAAAATGGCGTCATTTGACTGCATTACCAATGCAAAGTGTTGAGCAAGTTCTTTATTACTGTAACGTGTAATTATTTTGTTTTTTAGGTGGATTGAGCCTGAAATATCCTGCTTTGCTAATATGTTACTTTGATTGGTTAAGCAGCGTAATAAACTGGTTTTACCTGCTCCATTTGGGCCAATAATTCCAATCACTTCTCCTTTCGCAACAGAAAAAGAGATGTTGTGCAAGATAGCTTTATTGTTTATTGACCAGCTAAGCTGGCAAATATTAAGTAATGTCGACATAGTTGCTCTCGTGTTTTCCCGCACGTTTGGAATAATAATTATTAAATTTTAGGCTAGTAATCTGACTTGTGATTATTTTATTGAATGAGCAAAAAATCACTTACAGTTGCGGGTACAGTTGTGGATTTTCACCACATTCCCTAGCACAATTGCGCCTAGTGTACCTGAGTTTATAATATTAGCAAGGTTTAGATGTTTAGATGGCTATATGTTTGTTATGCAATGTAATGGTAATGACAATTGTTTTCACTTATAAAATAAACACTTAGTAACAGTCTCCTAAAGCTGAAATTGGCAATTTTCATTTTTGTTTACTAGAGTCAAACTGTCTAAATTTAATTTTATTTACATGAGAGGTGTGACATGAAAGGTAATAAAAAGGTAATTGATAGCCTAAATGGCTTACTACATAACGAGTTAGCTGCTATTGATCAGTACTTTACTCATTCTCGCATGTATCAAGACTGGGGCTTAGATAAACTATATGAGCAACTAGATCATGAAATGCAAGAAGAGATTACCCATGCAGATGCATTAATCAAACGTATTTTATTCCTTGAAGGCACACCCAATCTAACGTCTCGTCGAGATTTAATTATTGGTAATGACGTGCCTTCAATGTTAGCTAATGATTTAACGTTGGAAATGGAGGTCGTAGCTGCATTAAAAGCATCAATTGCTTTATGTGAAAGTGAAGGTGACTACCAAAGCCGAGAAATATTGGAGAAGTTACTTGAAGATACGGAAGAAGATCATGTTTATTGGTTAGAGAAACAGCTTGGCCTTATTGATAAAATTGGTCTACAAAACTATATCCAATCACATATGGGTAACCATTTAGCAGGTTAAGGAGAAGCATAATGCAAGGTAATAAACAAATTATTGCACTACTTAATAAGGCACTTGGAATTGAGCTAGTAGCAATTAATCAATATTTCTTACATGCACGCATGTATAAAAATTGGGGGCTAGGGGGCTTAAATAAAGCTGACTACAAAATATCCATAGAAAAAATGAAACAAGCAGATGATCTTATAGAGCGTATTTTATTTTTAGAGGGGTTGCCTAACTTACAAGATCTTGGTCGCTTGCATATTGGTGAAAATGCTACTGAAATGCTGCAAGCTAATATGAATTTAGAATATGTATCACGAACAGCTTTACAGGAGTTAATTCTAGAAAGTGAGAAGGTTCAGGATTTTATCAGTCGTGATTTAGCAGAAGATTTATTAGAAAATGTAGAAGAGCAAATAGACTGGATTGAATCACAGCAATATATAATTGACCATGCCGGTATAGAAAATTATTTACAGTCTATGATGAAAGATTAACGCTGAAAGTTCGTTTTGCAGTGGCTTAATGTTGTTTACGTAAATTATTGCGTTATTTAAGCAACTGCAGGTTGTGCTTCGGCTATTTGTATTAGCTTACTATTTAAGACCTTTTTAGTACACTGACAGCATTTACCACATTGAGAACCAACCTTAAGTTCATTGGTTAATTGTTTCATTGTTGTTGCGCCATCATCAACAGCCGATTCAATTTGGCTATCAGTTACACCATGGCAAATACAAATATACATAATACTACTATTCACTAAAAAATATTCTCTAAGTGGCAAGATGATAACTTAAATGGTAACTATTATCAATAGCGTTTGTTTTTTAGTGCTAATTAATTTGTTTCTTTGTACAAATTTTTGCTCGCATAGGTTTACTGTTTATTGAAGGCTCCGTAACTATCTATTTTAATTATTATTTAATAAATACCCCCCAATAGTCACCTTAACGGTAGGAGTTGTAGATATTGCAATTTGGGAGATTATTAATAGCAAGATTGAAAAATTACGAAGCATAATGATGCCTATGTAGAGCAATCTATAGCGAGTAGGGTCCAAGCGGTTTGTTTTATTTGTATATTACAATGGCCATGAAATGAAAAAGCAGCGCCGAAGCTGCTTTTATTATGAACTTTGCTTTGTAAAAGGCATTACCAAATTTTAACGCGCTTTTCTGGTGCTATATACATTGCGTCGCCTTTTTTCACTTCAAATGCTTGATAGAACTCATTCATATTTGAAAGGGAACCTAGTGCTCGAAACTCTGCAGGTGAATGCGGGTCAGTTGCAACACGATTGCGCATTGATTTTTCTACAATCTTAGCACGCCAAATTTGTGCATAACCCATGAAGAATCGTTGATCGCCAGTCAAGCCATCAATGACAGGCGCTTCTTTACCATTTAGTGATGCTTTATAAGCTTTATAGGCAATAGTAACACCAGATAAATCACCGATGTTTTCTCCAAGCGTTAACTCACCATTTACGGTTAGGTCATCGAATACATGATAATCATTGTATTGTTCCACTAATGATTTAGTACGGCTAGAAAATTCTTTTAGATCTTGTTCTGTCCACCAGTTACGTAAATTACCACTAGCATCGTATTTACTGCCTTGATCGTCAAAACCATGACCCATTTCATGGCCAATTACTGCGCCGATACCGCCGTAGTTTACCGCATCATCTGCTTCCATATTAAAGAAGGGGGCCTGCAGTATAGCTGCTGGGAAAACGATTTCGTTTACGGTAGGGTTATAGTAAGCATTGACGGTTTGTGGTGTCATGCCCCATTCCCATTTCTGGATTGGGCCACCCAGTTTTGCAACTTCTTTATCATGGCTTATTTGAGAAGAACGCAAAATATTACCAACAAGGTCGTCTGACTTGATATCAAGTGTTGAGTAGTCTTGCCACTTGTCAGGGTAACCGATTTTAGGAGTAAAAGCGGCTAATTTAACATGTGCTGCTTTTTTAGTATCTGATGACATCCATGCTAAATCATCAATGCTATTACCATAAGCATTACGTAAGTTTTCAACTAACTCACTCATGCGTGCTTTAGCTTGTGGAGTAAAGTGACGGCTAACGTATACTTTGCCAATTACTTCACCTAAGTTGCTATTTACAACACTAACACCACGCTTCCATTGAGGACGTTGTTCTTTACGGCCACTTAACTGTTTTGAATAAAAATCAAAGTTTTCGTTGTCAATATCTGCTGATAAATAAGAAGCAAAGTTACTTAAAGTGTGGAAGGTTAGGTATGTTTGCCAATCCGTTAGTGAGGTTTGAGCAAAAACTTCACCAAAACCGCTAACAAAATCAGGTTGATTGATAATAATATCTTTTTGTTTAGCAACACCTTGAGCAGCTAAATAAGCAGACCAATCGAAGGCACTGCTTAATGTATTTAATTCAGTGACTGCAAATTTATTATAACGCTTTTCACTGTCACGGCTCTGTACTCGAGTCCAATGAAATTTCGCTAACTTAGTTTCTAAGTCCATAATTGTTTGCGCAGCATCTTTACCATCTTTTATGCCAGCAAGCGCGAACATTTTTTCGATATGCGCAATATAACCAGCTCTAAGAGCTGTGTAGCGTTCGGTTTCGTTAAAATAATAATCTTTATCAGGTAAACCTAAACCACTTTGCCAAATATGCGTGGCATAGTTGCTTGAATCTTTTGCATCTACACTAATATAAAAAGCTAATGGGCTACCAACACCAACTGCTTGGTATTTACCAAAAAAAGCTGAAAGTTCTGTTTTATTCTTTAAGTCATTAATAACCGATAAAATAGGCTGAATAGGTGCTACACCTAGGTTATTACGCTTTTCACTGTTCATATATGAACGAAATAAATCCGCTACTTTTTGTTCATTGCTGCCTTGCTTTAAGTTCTTGGTAGCAGCGAGCTCTTCAATAATGGCTTTAACATCATCATCTGCTTGATCACGCAAATCATAGAATGAGCCAATTGAGGTTTTATCATCAGGGATATCATGGCTTTTTAACCAGTTACCATTAACATATTGATAAAAATTGTCTTGCGCACGAACACTGTTGTCGATATTCGCTTGGTCAATACCAGATGCTAAAGCTGTTTTTTTGGTTTTTATCGTTGTGTCTGAACTGTTTGATTCGGTCGTGGTGTTGCAACCGCTAAGTAGCAATAGTGATGAACATATTGCACTGGTAATAATTGCTTTCATGTTATTATCCTTGATAAGCCTTATAGAAATACTCAAAAACTTATTAATCATTGCACTGATAATAAAGAGTATTTCAGGATTTTTATAATAAATATTTAGTTAATTGTGGTGCTGTAGTGAAATGCTCTGCTTACAAGAACACTTCAAGCACGGTGAGATAATATTACGAGTTATTTCTGTTAAATACTAGTTAATGAAACATCAATTTACACTTTACTCATTATCTTGTATTAACTGAAAGCTATACAGGTTAGTGAAAGTGGAGTTAAATCCTGATAAGTTACAGCTTTATTTTTTTAACTTTTTATTAACATGGCGGTTTGTGTTTTATCAATATTTATAATGTCTTTCTATGAGGAAGTACAGCATTAGAAAAGATAATACCCGCGACTAACGACATGAATATTAAGAAGGTTTGAGAGCCTAAATCAGTAACATTAAGCATGTCTTGGCCAGATACTGCGCTATTCAGACCAATGTAGACTTTTGAGCCCGGTACAAGAACAACCAAGCCAAGTAACCGTACAATGCTTGAAGGTAAATTCATCATGCGTGAAAACAAGTTACTATATAGACCTAATGCAAATGCGCCAACAAAGGCACCTAAAGCAACGCCTAAATAAGTGCTAGCCCAAACACTAACGCCAAACGCTATATAGCCTGAGATAACTCCCCAAGGTGCATCTTTTAATCTGACTTTGAACAGAATGACTAAGCTGATGGATAGTGTGGTTACAGCCAACCATGAAGTCCATACCGGCATACTATCAGGCGCTACAAAGGTAACCTCTCCCCACATTAGGTTCCCTAATGCCATGCCTAATACTGCGCCAAAATACAGCTTAAATAGCATCATTAAGCCGTCCATAATCCGTGCAGTACCTGACATTAAGTGCCTAGCGGCAAGCTCGGATAGCCCAACGGTAAGTGATAAACCAGGAATAAAAACAATGATACTAGATAAAATAACCATTGGAATGTTAATACTGGGATCGAAAGTTGAAATAGCCGACGCAAGTAATGCTGCAGATAATGCTGAAATAGGTTCAAGTAACTCAGTCATGCGTCTAGAGCGTTCAGACCAAAGTACAAACATGAAGGTTAACCAGCCTAAAATTGTAGACCAGAATACATCATGCCAGCTAGTATGCATTAGCATAGCGAAAGCACCACTTGAAGCACCAAAAGCCATAAAAGATAAGAAAGGCCCATAAGGGGCAGGTTTAGCTTTGACTTCGGCTAAGCGCTCAATAGCTTCCTCTAAGGTACGCTCACCATTAATCAGTTCATCAACTAACTCATCAATTCGAGCTAAAGAGCCAAGATCTATGTCGCCGGGAGTGACTCGAACTAAATGATTATATTGCTGATCATCTTCATCATCGGATAAGATAAAGGTTAATGCAGTAGGTGTGATAATAAATGAAGCGCGTATATCGAGAAATTTGGCAATGGATAATAAGTTATCCTCCAAACGATAAGCAGTGGAGCCTAACTTATGTAAAGCTTTTCCTAACTTGATGATAAAACGACGTTTCTGATAAAAATTATCTGTTTGGTACATGGGCTGGTTACGATAGATGGTACTATTGGCTATGGTAATCGATTTTGAGTAAAACAATAAGAGAAAAGTATGACTTTACTGATAATATTGGTGGCTGTATTTGTTGCAGTAGGGCTAATGGTCGTTATAGGAGAAAGATTTGGTAAACCTATGACTGAAGAGCAACAAAGTAAATACAGTAAGATAACGCGAATTTTAGTTTTTGTATTATTAATTGCGGCGATTATCAAAGGGCTAGTATAATAGCTCTAATAATTTTATTGCCTAGCTATCATCAGCTAGCCGTTAGTACACACTTCAGAGTAGAACTTAATTATGTATGCACTTACTAAAACAAGTTTAAAAGGACAAGTATCAGCACAAGAATGGCAGGTACGCGTAGATTTAGCCGCTTGCTATCGTTTATTAGAAATGCATGGTTGGGATGATTTAATTCATACCCATATCTCAGCGCGCATCCCTGGCACCGAACATATTCTAATTAATGCCTTTGGTTTGGCCTTTGAAGAAATCACTGCGTCAAATCTCGTTAAAATTGACATAAATGGCAATATTATTGATAAAGACTGTCCATTTGAGATAAACCCTGCTGGTTTTACTATTCACAGTGCTGTGCATGAAGCACGACACGATGATATTTGTGCATTGCATGTACACACCAATGAAACTATCGCTATAGCTAGTACTGAAGAAGGGTTATTACCATTAAGTCAATACTCTATGTTTGCGTTAGCATCGATGAGTTATCATGACTATGAAGGTTTAGCGGTTAATGCGGATGAAAAATTAAGACTACAGAATGACCTAGGTGATAACAATTTTATGTTATTGCGAAACCACGGTGCATTAACAATGGGGAAAACTATTGGTGATGCATTTATGCATATGTATGATTTAACTAGAGCTTGCCAAGTGCAACTGCAAGTGATGGCTACAGGTATGAAACCTGTTTATGCGCCACAAAGCATCATTGATGGCATTAAAGCACAAGCCAATATTGTTCATGATGGTGAAACAGGCGGTCAAAAGGCATGGCCAGCAATGGTTCGAAGAGTATATCGTAACGATCCAAGTTTTGCTGATTAACAATCAGTTTAGCTCGTGCTTGCATTAACTATAATAAATAACCCCAATCATCAGGCATCATTAGCTATGCCTTATCTTTATTAACTTAGTAGAGAAATAAATGAAAATAACTCATGTAGAAGTCTTTGATATCCATTGCCCAAAACGTACAGCGTGGAATCCAGTTTTTGTTCGCATTCATACTGATGAAGGTATTTGCGGTGTTGGTGAAGCGGGCCTTGCTTACGATTGGGGACATAGTGCAGCAGCTGCAATGATTAAAGAAATTAGTGAAGCGGTGTTAATTGGTTTTAATCCTTTTAATACCGAACTGTTGTGGTCACGTATGTTACGTGAAAGTTTTTGGGGACTAGGTGGCGGGCCGGTTTTATATTCTGCGATGAGTGCTATTGATACAGCGCTTTGGGATATTAAAGGTAAAGCTTTAGGAGTGCCTGTTTATCAATTACTTGGTGGAAAGGTGAATGACAAACTGCGCACTTATGCCAGCCAATTACAGTTCGATTGGGATAGTGAAATTAATAAACTCATTGAACCTGCTCAATACGCTGAAGCAGCATTAAAGGCTGTAGCAGAAGGGTATGATGCGGTTAAAGTTGACCCTATTGTCTATAATCAAGACGGTAGTTCGTCATTTGACCGTACCAAGCTATTTACCAATCCACAAATGCGCTTATTTGGTGACAGATTACGCGCTATTCGTGATGCAGTGGGTGATGATGTCGATATTATTTTTGAATCACACTCGTTAATGGGAGCAGCCTCTGCCATACAAATGGGTAAAATTGTCGAAGAAGTTGGTTGTATGATGTATGAAGAACCAGTTAATTACTTAAATCCAGCTGTGCATAAAAAAGTTTCTGATAATGTTAACGTGCCCATTGCCGGTGGTGAGCGTTTATATCATCGTTGGGACGTTCGTCCATACTTTGAAGACCAAAGCATTGATGTATTACAGCCAGATGTTGGCTTGTGTGGTGGTTTTACTGAAGCGAAAAAAGTTTGTGATTACGCCGATGTTTACGATATTCGTATTCAAGCTCACGTGTGTGGTGGCCCAGTAGCTACGGCAGCTTCATTGCATTTAGAGACTGCAATTCCTAACTTCCTAATTCATGAGCATCATACTTATGCGATAAAAGACTGGAACCGTGAATTATGCTTGCAAGATCCACAGCCTGTTGATGGCTTTTTCCAAGTCAGTGAAGTACCAGGCATCGGCATTGAGCTTAATGATGCGGTAGTGAAAAAGTCCCCTCATGTTGTGATTAAATAACAGGTTAAAAGGGAAACGCAGTAAGCTATAGCAGTACTATAGCTTTAACGCATAATAACGAAGCGCGTTGTGGTAACACAGCGCGTTTTTTTCTTGGTCGCTTATATTTTTTATAAAGTCGGTAGTCAGTAGCTGTTGCCAGTAATCTTGGTAGTTATAGTGGGTGAATAAACAGAGTGGAAAATTACTGGCTAGCATAGTACGTTTTTCCCCAAACGCATTAAAGCAAGTCTCTAGAATAAGATTCAGCCACTGCAAGTTTTTGTTATAGAGCCTATCATTCATCTCCCAGCCTGAACATTTAATGGCGACATGTTTAAAAGCAGCAAGTTTAGCGATATTTTCTTGCCACTCTTTCCAGTTAAAACTGCTAACTTCCGTCGTTGGAAAGCCTGAGTGATTAATTATAAAAGTAAGCTTGTTATTTCTGTTTATAACATCAGCCAAAGCATTCACTGCATGGCTATTATCAAGTGGCATTTGCACTTCAAAGACTAAGTTACTCTTGTTTGTTGCCGCTAAGGTATCAAGTAAAGCAATATTAGATAATACTTGCTTATTGTTAAGCAAACTAAATGCCTCTTCATCTAAAATATGACGAACGCCAATAAAGCAGTCACAAAGTGATATTTCTTGAAGTTGCTGGGTAAAGCTATTGCTATCAAGACTTAAATCAATGCTAGCGATAGCATTAAATGGCAGTTGGCAACTCTGCTGTAAATAGTTTAACTCCTGCCATGGTTGCTGATTATCAAACCCTGCTTCGATATGAATAAAGCCAGCTAAGGAGAAAGGAGCTTGTAGCTTAAGATCTTTTTCAGTAAAGCTATTATTGATCAAACTTTTATCTGGCCAAAAAGGCGGGTTATTCGCTTTTAGCCAATGATAGTCACCTTGTTCAAGGTTAAATAAATGCAGGTGAGGGTCAATAATCTTCATTAGCCTACTGTATGTTCCTTATATCTTACTGGGCAGTATAACCGCCATCGATGACTTGCAAGCTGCCGGTGATGAACTTTGCTTTATCTGAAGCTAAAAACAGCACTAATTCAGCGACTTCCTCAGGCTGTCCTAACCTATTTAATGGTTGTAGACTTGCTTCTTCTTGATGTACTTGTTTTTTATCAGCACCAGATTTTTCAACATATTTATCTATGGCTTGGTGATACAGTGGCGTTTCGATAGTACCTGGGCAAACTGCGTTAGCACGAATGTTAAAACTGGCATAATCTAAGGCGGTGGTTTTTGCCATTGAAACCAAAGCGGCTTTTGACAAATTGTAGGCAAACGAGTTGTGCTTAGCGATAAGTGCCTGATCTGAAGACATTAAAATAATTGAGCCATTATTATTAGCTTTCATATTTGGCAAAACTGCTTTAACTGCAGCATACGCACCTTTGACATTAATATTAAAGACTCTGTCAAACTCTGATTCGCTGGTATTTTCAATATTGGCTGAAAAATGGATACCAGCATTTGAGACTAAAACATCAATGTTATTTTTAGCTAAGATTTCATTAATTTTTTCGGTAACTTGGCTAACATTACTGACATCACAAGATAAGTATTTGCATGCTTCGTTGGTAAAGGGTTGTGGAGATAGGTCCAAGTTAAATACTTGATAATTATTTGCTAAAAACAATTCAACTATGCTCAAACCAATGCCCGAGCTACCGCCTGTGATCACGCACACTTTACTCATTTATATCTCAACTTATTACCTAATATTTGGATTGCTAAATGATACCTGCAACTATCCTTAACTTCCATTATCTTCTCTTTGTGATTTAAGTGTATAATACTGGCATTAATGTTAAAGAGGTATTTCCATGAAAGCATGTGGTGTTGAAATTAAAGGCAATGAAGCAATTATTTGTATCATGTCAAAAGAAAATAACTTGTATGATATCCCTCATACACGCGTACAAAGAATTAGCCTTGATAATGCTGGCGATGCTGAGCAAGTACAAAAGTTTCAATTTGCCTTTGCTAAATTGATGGAAGATTATCAAGTGACAAATGTGCTAATTAAAGGCAGGGCATTAAAAGGGAAGTTTGCTGGCGGTCCAATCGGCTTTAAACTTGAAGCGGCGATTCAGCTAATTAGTGAGCTACGAGTTGATGTGTTATCAGCTAGTTTCATTAAAAAAGAATTGGCTAAAAGTCAGGTTGATATCGATTTCCGTGATACGGGCCTAAAGCAATACCAAGAACAAGCGTTTAGTACTGTGTTTGCTCATTTGGAATCACTTTAACTATTCAGCTCTGCTGAGTTTAAGTTTAATTAACTTATTAATATAAAAATGGCGCATATAAATGCGCCATTTTTTGTTTTAAAGCTTAATATTTTGATTAATGCGCTTTATGCATAATCTCTAATACTTCAATCTTGGCAACTTTAACTAAACCAGTCGCTTTTAATTGCTTGCTTGCTTCTATTAAATCCTGAGTTCCTGTTACTTTAAAAACAGCTATTTGAGTTCCTGCATAGGCAGAAACTAAAGATAAACCTGTTGCTTCACTAACGGCATCAGCTGAAACATCCGCATTTAGTAACACTGAAATGTTACCTGATAATGCCGAAACTTCATTTGTTAACGTATTCTTTACCAAAGTCCCTTTCGTTACACGTTCAATTGGAGTATCAGAATGAACAATTGCCATCGAACCTTGCGTAGCAATGGTTGTATCAGCACTTGCAACAGACTTAGGAATAGAAACTAAATTTCTTTCAACAATATATGAACCAAAGTCAGCTTTTTGTACTACATATTTGGTTACTGGTTTCTCTGGCTTTAGTAATTCTCTATCAACATTACTTTGAGCCATTACTGACGTTGATAATAATACACTTGTGATCAATACAGTGATTTTATTAAATTTCATAGTTATTCTCCTACTTCTTGAGATGCATGGCCGTACGCTCTAACAGCAATGCCTTCTAAAATACTTGCTGATGCATTATTTGTGTAACCAACAAACTCACCCCAACCGCCATCTGACGTTGCAAAAGTATCAGCACTTGTATCTAGTACACGTATAGTCCACTCACCTTTACTTGATTCACCGTAAAATGCATTTGAAAGCATTACACCATCTTTAAAAATATAACCTGGCTGCTCACCGTTATCAAAAGAATATGCAGGGTAAGTAATTGCTTGTTTAGAAGATAAAATCACGCTTTTAGTGCCAGATGGAGAAGTTACTTCAATGGCTAAATCCATACCTGCAGTTGTTTGTGTGCCGTCATCTAAGCCATACATCATATCAACATTACTGATATCAAATTTAAATTGCATAGCTTCTAAATCTAGCGCTTCAGTTACTTCAATTTTATATACTAAACCATCTGCGCTATTATCAGGAATAGCGCTTGTCATTGCTTCTTCACCGATAGCAGAACCAGCACCAATCCAATTAGTTATTACTTGTTCGCCTAAGTTTTTATCATAAGATTTAGCCATAGCAACCGCTGCACCAGCATCTACACGACCAAAACCATATAAGTTATTAAACTTAAATCCAGCAGCATTCTCAACCCAGCCCTGATGAGCAACAAAATCTGCTTCACCTATTTTAAACGAAACTTCGGCATTACCGGCATCATTTTGTGTGCTGGTTGAAGCTAAAATGTGGCGAACATCACGCCATGTTAACGCAGGATTAGCTGATAAGATCAATGAAACAACACCAGAAGCATTTGGCGCCGCTGAAGAGGTACCATTAAATGTTGAAGTATAGTTACAGCTCGCATTATCATCATGGCCAGGGTAGTTAAACGGGAACTGAGATATAACAAACTCTTCACCGTAAGCCGCAGACCAAGCAGCAATGGTGCCACCGGTAAAGCCAGAATAACCACTTAAACAAGTCATTTGATCTGTTGTTACCATCGCTGGAGCATAACGACCGTATTCTCCTGATGGTGCCGAAACAAATACATTGGCACCTGCAGCAGAGTAGCTAGTATGCTTACCATCAGTATTTACTGCGGCAACACTTAGATAATATGGGTGTACTTGACTTGGCTCAAATGAAGCATTGTAACAAGTTAGCCCCAACTCATTAGCGCCATTTTCTTCACAAAGCGAGCCTTCATTGCCATCGTCACCAAATGAATTACCACTTGATTTCATGGTAACTGCACCTTTACCATCACGAAGGTTCAAATTTGGATAAGATTCAATCGCTTCACTTAGTTCAGAGTAACTAAAGTGAGTTGGCCAGCCTAAACCGTAACTACGGTTGAATACACCAACGTTATCACTTTTTGAAATACCACTACCTGGAAATCCGTGAATTATAAACTCAGTTTGAGGAACCTTACCTGTACCTAAGTAATTCATGCCGATAAGACTAGTATTTGGAGCAACACCTTGACCACCTAAGCCATTCCAGCCTTTAGCAGCAATCAAACCGGCGACACTAGTACCGTGATCACCTGAAATAGAAGTTGACGTTGGATCTGTTTTATCTAATGCGCCTTCATTTAAGTTCAGTGAACGGTTTGGGATAACATTTGGTGCAAGATCTTCATGACGAATTTCAAGCCCTGAATCAACAACAACGGCAATAACGCCTTCACCAGTAACGCCTTGAGAATATGCACTGACAACGTTCATATCTTCACCAGCAATTAAATTAGCTTCTTCTGCAGCGAAGCGCTCTTCTAGTATTGCAGTAGCTTCTTCTTCAGTATCACCAAATAGATCAACATATAATTTAATCATACCAGCTTTCATTTCATCACTTAATGCATAAGCTTTTTGACCGGTATTTCTTAAGTGCCATTGTTGGTTAACTAACGGATCGCCTGTGACGCCCATAACTTCAATAGTTGCTGAAGCTGATTTTCCATTTGCAGAGGCTGTATAATTTATTGTCGCGTCTTTGCCTGAAAGAGAGATGTATTTATAATCTAAGCCTGTTACTTCTAGGATGCCGTGACTTAGTTGGTAAACGCCATTTTCAGCGGTAACTTGTGAGCCATCTTCTGTAATAGAAATTGTTAATGTGTCTCTGTTTACATCACTTGCGCTGATGGTACCAGTGATTGGTAGCCATTGCTGTGCACCAGTTATTGTCATATTTCTTGCTGTAGGCGCACTATCTGCAGCTACTTCATGTTTTGAATCACTGCCACCACAACCCGCTAGAGTAAGTAGAATAGCAGTCGATAATATTGATAATTTCAGATTATTCTTCTTCATATGTTTCCTATTATTTCGATTATTTCTGCACGAAAATATAACTGAAACAAAAAATTTAAACAATAATGCTTTTACAATTTGTTTTATATTTTGCAACAAAATATTTACACTTTTGTTTTTTGAAATATATCCCTGAAAATATATTCGTAAATAGATAACTATTTCAGTGGGTTAGTGTGTTTTGTCGATTTTTCTTTTAAAGGAAGCAATTCCATGTTTTAATCAAACGCCTGTTTGAAAGTCTGACCTCAGACCAGTTAGCTGTTTGATCAAATAAAAAATGATAATTATTGGAGAAAGTCATGCCCGAATATAAAGCAC
>Ga0114909_1001121_pt1 | contig 15869 bp, 17 predicted proteins | sample MalvireepMed_906_FD_87290 | JGI IMG/M metagenome (GOLD analysis project Ga0114909, IMG submission 87290) | Marine viral communities from the Global Malaspina Expedition - Malaspina viral metaG DeepMed_906 | ecosystem: Environmental > Aquatic > Marine > Oceanic | place: Mediterranean Sea...
GAGCACAAGAGTTACCTTGAAAAACAATATAAATCAAACAAGCTAATGTTTGGTGGCAGAAAAGTGCCTAGAACAGGTGGAATTCTTATTTCACAGCATGCCAATGAAGATGAACTTAAAGAAGTATTGCAATCAGATCCATTTATCAAAAGTGGCGCTGTCAGTTATTCAATCACTGAATTTATTCCACTCATGGCTTCTGAAAAATATGCTAATATCCTAGCTTAACAAACTACTTCAACTATTTTGCAAAACTGACACTTGTTTTGCAATTTCTTGGCTTTATTACCCAGTTAATATAGTAGTTTATCTTCGTTTCAAAATTATTCAGAGTACTTCGTTTGATTAAAAATATTCATATCATAGCAATCTGTTTAGCCTTTTTGCTGTCATCATGCACCTACCTGAAATATTCAGCTATTCAGGCTGAATATACAAATCTGCAAAATGCCGATCCAAGCCAAGTTAATTTAAAACACATGATAGATAAGCAAACTTTTTTTATCTGGGGTAAAACCACAGCTAAATCAAAAAGCTATGAAAATATCCCCATGGTTATTGTTGCCTATTCCAGTAAATTTAAAAAGAATGAGCAAGTAGATACCATGTTCTTTAAGGGCACGGGTACCCATTATGGATTAAACCTTCCAGAAGGCAGTTACACCCTGTTGATTTATGCAGACGTAAATAAAGATCAAGTTTTTCATCAATCTGAAGTCGTAGGTCAAAGGGAATTGCTTTTAAATACGAGTAACTTTCCAGAAAAAATTGTTAAGCATGTCGATATTGCTGTGACAGAAAACCTTAAGGTAACTTGGGCTGACACTATTTTAATGCCAAAAGTCATTGAGACTAAGCGCCCCTTATACTACCCAGCAGGAACCATTCGCAGTCTGGATGATCCTATGTTTGATGAAGAAATTGCTACTATGGGCATGTACGATCCTGCATCTTTTTTAGAATATGCCCAGACTATGTTTTATACCTTAGATGAAGGTTTTGCACATAAAATTCCGGTTGTTTTTGTACATGGTATTGGTGGTAGCTCAAGATCATTTAAAACGATTATTGATCATATGGATAAGGATCGTTATCAAGCTTGGTTTTTCTACTACCCTTCTGGTGGTGATCTAGATCAGTTGGCAGATTTCTTTTACAACATTTTCTTGTCAGGCAAAGTCATTCCAATGGGAGATATGCCGATGATAGTGCTCTCTCACAGTATGGGTGGTCTTGTTGTTCGAGAAGCATTTAATAAATACCAAGGGATTGCGAAAGAGAATAAGGTAGATTTATTTGCCAGTATAGCAAGTCCGTTCGGAGGCCACCCTGCAGCTGCCTCTGGTGAGAAACATGGTTTAATTGTATTACCAGCTTGGAAGGACTTAAACCCAGCTAGTCGGTTTATAAAAGAGCTTTATAGAAAGCCTTTACCTGCACCTGTCAATCATCAACTCCTTTACGCTTATAATAACTCTAGCACTTTAAAATTGGGTGAAAATAGCGATGGCGTTGTGCCACTTTCAAGTCAATTACATCCCGAAGCACAGAGACAGTCACATAACCAATTCGGTTTTAACAACAGCCATGTCGATATTTTAGAAGATGAAACCATGATTCATCATTTACTAAAAAGTATGGCTGAAGTAAAAAATATATTTCCAGATGCGCATATGGAATTACTCGTTAACGGTGGCTTTGATGTTGAGTTAACTGATGACTATAGCCCTGCTACTCAACATTTAATCAGTTATGCTGGCAAGTACCTTATTTTATTAATTAATGGCGTAGTTCAGCCTATCAACGCCCAACAGGAGCGCTACGTTCAAGCTGTTAAGGGTGAAATTACTGCCACTAGGGATGTGGAAAAAGAATTTATACGTTTTATGCAGGAATACCCCGAAATGGTTAAAGACGTTATTGATGCTAATTTAAGCACACTACCTAGCAGGTGAAACATCACCTGCAGCGTTTCCTCCCTAATTTAGTATGCTTACGCAAGTTAATGAAACATCATATTGAACAATGTGAAAATAACAGCATGAACAAAGCGATTGTGATCGGAAATTAAACTTAAAAGTAGGGCTAGATCTTATTAAGAAGAACGTTTAAAGTATTGGCTAAATAAAGCACTAACAGGCTAATATATAAGGACAAAAGCGATTATTTAAATCTCCTGTAATTTAGCCCACTTTATTATTTCCCTTAGTGACACGCTAGGTGTCTTATAAAAAAACCATCAAACTATAGAGTAGTTATTTTGATTAAAAATCAGGGATTCACCTTAATTGAATTAGTTGTAGTAATCGTTATTCTAGGCATTCTTGCTGTAACTGCGGCGCCTAAGTTTATTGGTTTATCAACAGATGCAAAAGTTGCAACACTTGAAGGCATGCAAGGCGCTATGAAAAGTGGTGCTGATATGATTTATTCTAAAGCTTTCATAAACAACAAAGTGGTTAACGACGATACGCTTATTGTTGGTAGTGCATCGATTTCATTACATAGTGGCTACCCTGTAGGGAATTGGATGGCAGGCTTTCGCTATATCGTTGACTTAGACGCAGTTAACTTTTCTAGTGCAACAGCTATCTGTAATGTTGAATGGTGTGGCAGAGGAAATCAAACCAGTATTCCAAGTGGTATAACAACGACATCCCCTGGCCGTATTGGCAAAGTAATCCCAAAAGGTTATAGCTGGAATGATGAATGTGGCGTTTATTATGTCAATCATGAAAATGGCAGTGAACCAGAAATTGGCTTAGAAACTAACGATTGTTAATTTGCAGCAATTATTGTTCGGTAATAAAGCCAACAACAGCTGTCAATGTTTGGATTGTGTAAATGATGAAATGTGCAGCCTGCAAAAAAATAATTCCTACACAGCAAATTAACTTCGATAGTTCACCAAGGAATAACCATCATTCCTTTAAATGTCCTAACTGTGGTGCAAGTATAAAAATCAAACCGTTTAGTTGGCTTAAAGCAATAAGTTTTTTTGTCGCCATTACTTGCCTTATTCCTTTCATTATTCAGGCACTTTTCTATGTATGGTTTCTACTAGGTTTTAAGGACTAGTAGCTATTGCTTTCTTAATGTACTAAGAAGCTAATACCTCAACTATACTTTCAATTCATCATTTGATTGGAGAAATAAGATGCCTAAATATGTAATTGAGAGAGAGCTTGAAGGTGCAGGAAAGTTATCAAGCAATGACTTAAAGGGAATTTCCGGAAAGTCTTGTGATGTTCTAGAGTCACTCGGAGCTAAAATTCAGTGGGTTGAAAGTTATGTGACTGATAATAAAATTTATTGTGTCTATATAGCTCCTGATGAAATATTGATAAGAAAACATGCCGAAATGGGCGAGTTCCCAATAAATGCAATAAATGAAGTTAGAACCATTATCGACCCGACCACATCAGAGTAAAAAATCAACCGCTAAATGCTAAAAATTTTAGTTGGATTTTTCTGCTTAGTCGTTTATTTTACTCTGCTATATCAAGCCGATTAATCGGTTTAAGAACTTTGGAGATATTGTGCAAATAAGTGAAACAACAAGAAGCGACTTCGAATTATTTTGGCCAGTTTTTAAAGATGTTGTCAGTGCACAAGAAACATACGCATTTGATCCCGGTATCGATCTCGACACGGCATATAACTTATGGTGTTTATCGCCGCAAAAATCTTATGTGGTAAAAGAAAACGACTTGGTTCTCGGCACTTATTATTTAAGAGCAAATGCTTCTGGACCTAGTTCACATATAGCAAATTGCGGTTATATGGTAAGCCCTGCAAGTCGCGGCAAAGGTATTGCACGAATGTTGTGTTTGCATTCTCAAGAAATTGCAATTGAACTTGGGTTTACAGCAATGCAATATAACTCGGTCGTGTCTACTAATGAAGTCGCAGTAAAGCTATGGCAAAAGCTTGGTTATAGCATTATTGGTACTATTCCAAATGCTTATAATCACAAGAGACTTGGCCTAGTTGATTCTTTTATAATGCATAAGCAATTAATCACATAACATTAATTTTTACTCAAGGAAGCCGTTATCAAATACGCAGAGGAATACTCGAAGAGTGAGAAAATAAAAAGAATATCGCTTACACTCTTGTCTGCTATTTTTATTATCATCACTCATGAAAAATGGGTGTTTCCATTTATGACTTGGTACGCTGATAATGCGCACTGTTACAGTCCGTTAGGTTTTTCTGGAATATCTGTGCTTTGGTATGCTTTATTTGTAGGCATACCATTGTTAAGTGCCTTTCTCGTCGCAATTTTTTCACTTCCGCTTGGAATTAAAGGTTTGATTCATCACCAGTTCCCACCCAAAGGAGTAAAGGTATATCAACCTACTGTCATTATTACTGGTAATAAAGCCAAAATTAAGTCTCTTGGTCATATCATAGCTCCCGGTATTTTTGTCGCCATTGGTGTTTGGGGTTATTTTCAAGTCGATAAAATGCCCGATGGCAGCAACAGCAATCTAGATTTCAGTATCTGTCAAAGCTAATAAGCATTCATACCAATAAAATACTGTTGGTTTTTACTCTTTCTTCGCTTAATCTAGCCAATTAGATTTAGGCACTTAACTCAACAATAGTTGTATAAAGGTTGGTATGTTACTCATTGGTTCACTTCTCTTGATTTTTATTGGTATTGTTCACTCTTATCTAGGTGAAAAATACCTTTTGAACCGGCTTTTTAAGCGTGAAAATTTACCAAAACTACTAGGCAGTGATTGGTTTACTAAACGAATATTACGTTTTGCATGGCACATCACTACATTAGCTTGGTGGGGCTTCGCTGCAATATTATTATTGCTGTCAGATCCGAGTGATAATATACGTTCAGAGATTCTTATAACAATTGCTATCGTTTTTACTTTGAGTGGCTTAGTATCGCTATTTTTCTCTCGGGGTAAGCACTTATCTTGGTTATTCTTTTTTGGTATTGCTTTCACTAGCGGCTACAGCGCTATTTTTTACTAATAATTATTATCACAGCACGTAAACGGCAAAGGGATTTTAAATTTTATGGAGCAAAGTGTTATTGATGGTTATGCTGAAGATGCTAGTTATTTAATTCAGTCATTTGAGGCAATTTCATCCACGGATATTCTGAGCCACGTCTTAGATTTTATACCTTCGCCCCCATGTCGAGTTATTGAAATAGGTGCAGGCACTGGCAGAGATGCTGCTTGGCTTGCTGAACAAGGGTTTGATGTAGTTGCAGTAGAGCCCGTTTGCGAGTTTCGTCAAGCCGGTAAGCTATTACATCCTTCTCCGCAGATAAAATGGTTTAACGATTCTTTACCCTCTATTTCTCGCATCATTGAGAGCTGCGAGCAATATGAATTAGCGCTTTTAATTGCTGTCTGGCAGCATATTCCAAAAGAGAATAAATTAACTTCCTTGCGCAATTTACATTCTATTTTGTCTAAATCTGGGAGGTTAATTCTTTCAGTAAGAGATGGCCCAGGGGCTTTAAAAAGAAAATGTTATCCGACAAGCGCCGAAGAAACGATTAGCCTAGCTCAGCAATGTGGTTTTAAATTAATAGCTAACAATAGCGCTCATTCAGTACAAAAGAGCAATCAAGCATCGCAAGTAACATGGACTTGGTTAGTCTTTCAAAGTGCTAACGAAAACAGCTTTTAAAGGAGTTAATTTGAGTAAGAGAGTTATTGAGCTTGTAGATTACGATCCAAAATGGGTTAAGATTTTTGAAACTGAGCGGCTAATATTAGCAAATATTATTGGCTCTAATGCTATACACATTGAACACATTGGCAGCACAGCTGTTGTTGGTTTAATGGCAAAGCCTGTTATTGATATTTTAATTGAAGTAAACGAACTTACCGCGCTAGATACTAACAATAAAGCATTTATCGAACAGAGTTATATTGTTAAAGGTGAAAACGGTATTTCAGGTAGACGCTATTACGAAAAAGGCGGCAATCAGCGCAGCCACCATGTTCATGTCTTCCAAAATAATGATATAAATTTACTTCGCCATAGAGCATTTAAAGAGTATTTGGTAGCGCACCCTGCAATTGCTTCAGCATACGGTAAAATTAAAAAAGAAGCGCTTGCGAGAAGCGGCAATGACATTAATAACTACATGGCATTAAAAAATGACTTTATTACCAAGCATGAAACATTAGCTATACAGTGGTTTGTTAATTAACACTGAAAGTCAGGTAAACTAGTTAAACACTTAATAAAAAAGGAGAATAGTTTGAGTAACGAGTGGGATGAATATGCTGAGGGCTGGAACAAAGATCCTAGCGTCATTGAATATGCACAGCATGCACTTGAGTCACTTTTGACTGAAATTGATTTGCATAATTTATCAGTGTTAGATTTTGGCAGTGGTACAGGTGCGCTTACGGAACTTGTGAGCCCAAAGGTAACAAACATTGTGGCGCTGGATCCATCACCTAAAATGATTAATTTTCTTAATGCCAAAACACTCGATAATGTAACTTGTATTTCTGATTTTTTATCAAAACAGTTAATTGAGAATAATGCTTTATTAAAGCAAAAGTTTGATCTTATTATTGCTTCATCAGTGTGCTCATTTTTGCCTGATTATAATTCGACTTTGCCTTTAATAAGAAGCATGCTCAAACCTAATGGTATTTTTGTACAATGGGACTGGTTAGCCAATAGCGAAGACTCAACAATGGGGCTGACCGAAGACACCATTAAAACAGCACTATTAAAGAGTCAATTCTGCGATATTAAAATCCAATTTCCTTTTACCATGAAAAGTTCAAAGGGAAGTATGCCCGTTATTATGGCCATAGGTAAAAATGCCATAAAAGACAAATAACTATAACAGTCAGGAGCTATCATGGAGATCATTAGAAGTAAGCAATTTACATCTGAACGCGCGTGGGGTGCTAAAAATATAGCAAACATGAACGGCATTACCACGCGTTTACATTGGACAGATCAGCCATATAAGTGGCATATCAACGACGGTGAAGAAGTCTTTGTAGTTTTAGATGGTATTGTTAATATGCTATTTAAAGAAAATGGCATAGAGAAATCAAGCGTATTAGAAACTGGCGATATATTCTATGCTTCAGTAGGGACGGAGCATGTTGCACATCCCCAAGGAGAAGCTAGAATACTCGTTATTGAGTCAGAAGGAAGCATATAATAAGCGCTTTTGGTCTGACAAAACAGCCATTGCTAATTATTCGCTCTGAACAATTTATGGAGACCATGATGAAATTAATTTACCCTTTGCTTTGTCTATTTTTATTATCCTCTTGTGTTTATTACGGCACTTCACGTGACGTAGATTTTGGCGATAAGGCTCAATCGAGCTGTACGAGTGGTACAACTAAAGAAAACAAAAAATGTAGAGCTGAATTAAGACAACTCAATAAATCGATTGAAAGTCGTACACAATAATACTGTAACACCTGCCTATTAAGTCTTTACCTGCTCAGTAAAATTAACGACTTAAAGGCAGTACTTTAATTAGAAATGGAACTTGTATGCCAAAGATAAATATATTTATTTTGATGCTAATACCGATATTAAATGGCTGCGCATCTAATTCAGCATTAAATAAAAAAGCTGACAATCACAATAAAGCTGGGGATTATTACGAATCTATAGGGCAACCCCAGGCGGCACAACGCCAGCATAGAATGGCACAGGAAGATCGCAAAGACGCTTCAAGCATTGAAGCTATTCTATTTGATATAATATTTACATCAAAAGACGACAAAAAATAAAACAATTAACCGCTAACAAAACGCTATCATGGACTATTAACTTATGGCGATTATTCTCGTCTCAGATATTTTTGGTAAAACACCTGCATTAACTAAACTTGCCAAGGCATTAAATGCCGAAGCCATTATTGACCCATATAACGGCGAAGATATGTCTTTTGACAATGAGTCTGATGCCTATGACTACTTTACCAAACAGGTTGGCTTAGACACCTACTTTACTCTGTTAAACAAAGCCGTTTCTGCATTTTATAGCACTAAAACGTTAATAGGTTTTAGTGTTGGAGCTTCGGCAATTTGGGCGCTATCTGAAAAAGAATCGAGCCACAAAGTTAACAACGCAGTTTGTTATTATGGTTCTCAAATAAGAAACCATACTGAGATAAATCCCCTATTCCCGATAGAAATGATTTTTCCCAAGTACGAAGCTCATTTTGATGTAACGGCTTTACAAAAAAAACTGGCGACAAAAACACAGGTTAAAATAATTAAAACCGACTATTTACATGGTTTTATGAATTACCATTCAAGCAACTATAATCATAACGCCTACCTTGAACACCTTAATATGCTGCGTGTTTTGCTTCGTTAACAATTATCAACTGACAAATAGTCACTTGTCGTTATAATAAAATATCAGCCCTTAACTCAAGACAACAATATGAAAAAAATAATTGCGCTTTTAATCACAGCTTTTTTATCGATATCGGTATTAGCAACAGAAACATCTGCAACAATAAATAACTTTAAAAAGTCACCACAGGTCGCTGAGTTTTTCCAATCAGCCTATGGTTATGCTGTTTTCCCTACGATCGGTAAAGGCGGCTTTGGCATTGGCGGCGCCTACGGTGAAGGTAGCGTATTTAAGCAAGGCAAAAAAACTGGCTCTACCACCATGACTCAGCTTACCATTGGCCTTCAGCTAGGTGGACAAGCTTTCAGCGAAATCATCTTTTTCAAAGATAAAGCAACTTATTATGCTTTTACTAAAGGTAACTTTGAATTTAGTGCACAAGCTTCTGCGGTAGCTATTACGGTAGGCGCTAATGCTCAAACAAGCACAACAGGAACCTCTGCTGGTGCTTCTGCGGGCAACGAAAAAAATAAGCAACAAGGTTTCTATCAAAATGGTATGGCTACATTCACCTTAACGAAGGGAGGTTTAATGTACGAAGCCGCCTTAGGTGGCCAAAAGTTCTCTTTCGATAAAATAGAAAACAAAAATTAGTATCATTTAACACCGACATTCGCACTCGGAATATTTGATATAGATCAAGTTTAACGTTAAGCAATGAGCAAATTGTTCATTGTACTACCATACTTTCTCCAATCTTAACTCTCATGGATTGGAGAAATGTGTGTCTACTTCATTAAAACTATTAACACCCGCAATTAAGCTAGCAAATCAGCTTTCCTTTAAAACAAAGTTTATTTTAGTTTCGCTATTGTGTTTACTGCCACTAATATTCTTTTTCTCTGTGCTTAGCCAACAGCAGCAACAGTTAATGGAAAATAGTCAATATGAGCACAAAGCTGCACGTTTTATTGTGCCACTACGTAATCTACTTGAACATATAGCGCAAACGCGTGGCATGACCAATGTCTACCTTGCTGGCGACCAATCCATTGAAGAAAAAGTTATAGCAAAACGTCAAGAAGCTAGCAGTGACTTTAGACAATTATTACAAGTAGAACGGGAGCTGAAAGAAACCTTAATTACTAAAGCGGTACCCGAATCCTTATTCCAGCGTTGGCAGAGTATTAATAACAATGCTTTTAGTAGTGAAGCGAAAGTTGTTTTCTCACAATATAGTCAGCTTATTGCTCAAGTTTTAGATTTTATGGATACAATCGCTCGCCAAGGGCGCATGTTGCAAGATAGTGACCCGGCCAATAGTTACCTAATTAATAGTTTGCTGCATACCCTTCCAAGCCAAGTTGAATCACTTGGGCAACTAAGAGGCATAGGCGCAGGCATATTATCAGCTAACAATTTAGCATTAGAAAATAAGCTGCAAGTATCCGCGTTAGCCGATAGAAAGAATGCCTTAAAATTGGATAAAGATATCAGTTATCTATTGGCTGTTGCACCTGAATTAACCAGTGAGCTTTCCACAGAATATCAACAAGCTAAACAACAACTAGACAGCTTTTTATTACTTGCTGAGCAAGAGATCGTTCAGGTAGATAAAGCCCAATTGTCAGGCAATGATTTCTTTGCACAAGGTAGCTTAGCAATTTCATCATTATTAACATTGTTCGATAACATGCAAGTATTGCTGTCACAACGCATGAAGGGGCAAATAGAAAGCGCGAATAACAACATTTATTTTTATGCCGCCTTAATGATCAGCGTAATTATCTTACTTATTTACGCTTATTCAGGTATTTATTTCGCTATTAGAACGAACCTTACCAGCATGTTAACTGCAACCACTCATATCAGTGACGGTGATTTAAATAGCCGAGTGGCTTTAACAACAAAAGATGAGTTACAGCTTATCGCATGTGGCATTAATGAAATAGCTGAAAGTTTATCCCATTCGATTATCGCCGTGCGCAGTTCAAGCAATGAAATTGCCCTAGCGGCCGAACAAGTCGCCAGTGGCAGCTCACAAGCTGCAACTGGCATGGCATCGCAATCTAATGAGCTTTCACAAACATCTACGGCCATTACCCAAATGAGTGCCTCGATTAATGAGGTAGCCCAAAATACTGAACTTGGCTCCGTAGCCGCTGATAAGGCCAATGAAGAAGCCAATAATGGCGCGCAAGTTGTTCATAAAACTATCGAGGCAATTAATACCCTTGCCAGCAACATTGATCAAGCCGCGCAAGGTGCTGAGCAATTAAAAGAAAATAGTCATAACATTACCAGCATCCTTGATGTTATACGTGCGATTGCAGAGCAAACTAACCTATTAGCGCTTAATGCTGCTATAGAAGCAGCTCGCGCCGGAGAACAAGGGCGAGGTTTTGCTGTTGTTGCTGATGAAGTAAGAACACTTGCTGGACGAACCCAAAACGCTACGCTAGAAATTCAGCAAATGATAGAACAAATTCAATCGGGCATTAGTGGTGTATCTAGTGCAATGAGCGCTAGTCAAAACTATGCTGACAATGCAGTACAGCACTCTAAACAAGCTGGAGCAGTGCTTAATTCAATTAGTACCGCAGTCAATGAAATAACCAATATGAGTAGTCAAATTGCCGCTTCTGTCGAAGAGCAGTCAGTTGTGGCTGAACAAGTATCAAAAAGCATTATTTGCATTAGTGATGTGGCAACAGACGCTGCGCAAGGGGCGAAAACTTTATCAGATACGGGGTTAAGGTTATCAGTAATGTCTCAAGAGATGAGCTCAGTGATAGCACGTTATCAGTTAGATGAAGAGGTATTTACTAGCAGCCATAAACACAAGCATCTTAATGCTGCTATTAATGAAGTAGGTGACTACCAACCAGAAAATAATATTGTGCGACTTAATCAACTAAAATCTGAAGCGACGAAGAACCGCCGCTTGGCTTGATTTATTTAACGCATGGCAATAAAGCTGCTACTTAACACCTAGAAGCTGTTTAATTGAGTCTGTAATTTCATCTATTCTATTAGCATCAACAGGGGCGATAAAAATAGTATCGTCTCCAGCTAAGGTACCTAAGATGCCTGCTGCCTCGCCCATACTGTCTAACATACGAGAAATAAGTGGCGCACCACCAATACCCGTTTTTAAAATAATTTGCATGTTGTTATGTTTGACACTTAATACAACAGACTCAATTGATTGTTTTGATTTAGGTACCGCTAACTCGTCCGGTAAAATATAAATCATATCATTCTTAACATTACGTGTTTTTACTGCACCAAGCTTTGATAATAAGCGCGATATTTTCGCCTGCGACATATTAACGAAACCTTGCTCAGCTAAAGCATGTGCTAACTCTCCTTGAGAGCCATAACATTGTTCTTTCAATAAGTGCTTAAATGCTTGAATTAACTTAGATTCATTTTCTTTACGGATGCTAGTCATTAAATGTCTTTATATAAATACTGAGAATTACCCTATTTTACACTAACAAAGCTATAAAAGTGAATATTTATTCAGTTTAAGTTTACTTTAACGTTAACTGGTGATTGTGTGTGGCTTTTTTAGCTGCTGGTGATAGCGGTCATATGGTTATCCCATCGTAAATTAGCAAAGCTTGCTTTGTTTTGGTAGCGTGAATTGACATCACCCTGAGCAACAACATGACCTCGGCCAGTAGAAGCAATAAAATGATTATCTACTAACGCCAAGCCTGCACCATCTTTTAACTTATGGCTACTAATAAACTTGTCTGAATCTAATTGCCAAAAAGTTAACAGGCTTGCTTTAGGACAGCTTATTGCAACAGTATTTTCGGCATCATTAATACAAACACTGGCAGTGTATTGTTTCATGCTGCGCCAAGTATTGGTATCCGCCTGTAATAACTGTAACTGCTGCTCACCATGATGACTTATTGCTAAAGGCACTTCGTTTGTAGAGGTTCCCTGATATTGCATACCTGCGATTACTTTGCCTTTATTACTAACCGCTAAATGGCGAATGCTTAACTGCTTATTTTTCAAGGCAAAGCTATCGACAATTTTGCCGTTATTTATATCCATATAAGCTAAATTAGGTTGCATTGTGGCTAAATTGAGTTTTTTTCTTGCCTGCTCAGGGTGTGTTTGAATACCGCCATTCGCTATAACGATTTGCCTGTTATCAGCACTGGTCGACGGCATTAGTGCTAACTGATGTGGGCCAACGCCGCCCGAGTCATATTGCTCAAGGATTTGCCCAGTGAATCTATCACGCACAACAATTAACCCTTTGCCTTGCTGATAATCATTTTCAGTCGTGAGTAATATTTTATCGTTATCGGTTAATACCCCATGGCCATAAAAACGTTGCTTAGGTGAAACATTCGTTTGGTTTACCACTTGCCCAGTATTGAAATCAATCTCTAAAACATAATTACCCGGTCGACGCGCAAAAACCAACGCGTGACCCGGTTTACTATTTAAAGCAATGACTTCATGCCCTCGTGCAGGTAATGCGACCTTGTTAATTAATTGCCCTTGCAAGTCAAATGCAGCAGCAAAAAAGTTACCTTGTTTATCATTACAAGCACTGACTAACCATTGTTTATTTTTAGCCCAAATGGTACTTAACGGTATAGCACTCACAGCGCCAACGGCAGCAAGGCCTAATAGAAATTTTCTTCGGTTCATAATTTTCTGTCATTGTATAAAAATCATTGTTAGCGCAAGTACACCTGCGCTAACAATTTAGAAACTATATTTCATGCCAACAATTGCTTGTCTGGGTTTTCCAGGACGCGCGCCAAATGGTCGACGGGAAACAATAACTTCTTCGTCAGTAATATTATCTAACTTAGCGTAAAGTTTTATAGACTCATGTATTTGCAGCCATGAAGAAAAATCTAACTGAATTAACTCATCTGTCATATAACCAGCTAACTCAGTATCTTCACCTGCCGCCTCTTGCATTTCACTGACATATTTCACTAGAAGTGATGCTTGCCAACTATCGCCTTGCAAGCCTGCCTCTACAGATAATTGATGCTCTGGTAAATAAGGTAATTCATCACCGGCATTAACATTGCCCCATTGAGAAAAACTTGAAGCAAAGCTATTTTGAAACTCTGATTGGCTATAGGTATAAGCCACTTTAACCGGCACAGAAATTGTTTTAGTTAATGAAAAATTCGAACTTGTGCTGGCTTCAATGCCATATACGTCAATTTCACCGCCATTGAATTCTTGATCAAGTGCTTCATTACAGCCATTAGAGAATGAACAAACTGCCTTTAGGTTGCTGTAATCATTTAAAAAACCAATAACCTCACCCTGTAAGCTATCATTGCTATAACGCCAACCGAACTCATAATTCCAGCTCTCTTCTGGATCCACATTACCTGCTTGACCTGGGCTATTTGGTACATAACCTTTATTGACGCCAAAGAGCAAACCTTGGCTTTTAGTTAGCTGATAAAAGATACCCGCACCTGGTAATACAACCGTATCGGTATTCTCACTTTTTGTCTTATTAAGGATATCGATTGATTCACCTTCAATATGCTCAATTCGCATACCTAAGGTCAGATGCACATCGCCAAGCACAGCATTAACATTGGCAAAAGCAGCGAACGCTGTCGCGGTATCATCATTTTCAGTAATCACTTCACTAGGCGTGCCATTTAAAACCATAACACCCGACTGCATATCATAGTACGTAGCTCTGTGCAGACGTTTAACGTTATCTTGATGCAAACGAATCCCCGTATCCACAATGACCTCAGCATTATCAACACTGGTATCCCATGTTAATTTTGACTCAATACCACGTGAATAATAGCGGCGATCATTTAAAGTAAAAACTAAAGCATCATCATTGCCAAACGTATCACTCTCACCTTTTAAGACATCGATAAAATGTTTATTTAGACCAGAATCAGGCGAGGTTAAAATCGTTTGCATACTACGATTACTAACAAAGCTATTAAACCTATCCCAGTCTCGGTCAAACTCACGTGAATAAGCTTGACTAAATAAACTCACCTCAGAGGAGAGCTCAATATAATGAGACAGTTGTAACTGGTAATGCTCCCAGTCCATTTTATCCTTTTGACTCGCAAGGTAACGTCTATCAGCATTCAAGGAAAAATCATCATCGGTTAAACCAAGATAAGTCTCATGAGACACCTCTTCGCCATAACCCATTTTTAGTTGAAAAAATTGATTGCTCGGTGAATCAGTCGGCACGTAGTTAAGCTTCATTAACACTTCATTTTTTTCAAAGCCGGTCTCGCCACCGTTATTACCCGGCACAGCATCTAACGCTTTAAAGCCATCTGATGCTAAATGAATACCTTCTACCAAGACGCCAATTTGCCCTTTTCCTGTCAGTGCACTGTCCGCGTTGATATTTTGGGAATAGAAGCCATGCGCCTTTTGGTAGTTATCTTGACCATAAGCTAAGTCAATCATCCCCTCACCGCCTTCATCAGCAGCAAGGTCAGTTATACTACGCGAGACCATATTTATCGCACCGCCAACCGTATTTGGTCCGTATTGTATTGCCGAAGGGCCTTTAAAGACTTCGACCTGTGTCATACGAGACATCATGGGGAAATAATAAGCAGCAGGAGCTGCATAAGGTGCGGGCGCAATCAATACACCATCTTCCATTAGCGCTATTTTGCTACTGCGCTCCGAGGTAGCACCACGAAGCCCAATATTTGGACGTAAACCATAACCGTCTTCTTCACGAATATATACACCTGGCACGTTTTGTAAAACACGATGAATATCATCAAACTCAAATAAATCTAACTCGGCTTCACCAATAACCACAGCCGACCCTGTTGCTGTTTCAAGTTGATTATGACTACCAAAAATACTGATCACTTCTACTTGTTTTGTTGCTGCACTGCTTTTTACAGTAGCGCTATCGGTATTGTTTATTGTCTCATCTGCTGAAACAGCATGAGCCGAAAGCGCCAAACCTATGGCTAGCGACAAAACCTTTATCGAAAACTGTGTCATATTTATGTTCCTAATCGCCATCATTCGAATTAAAGCCAATATTAATATCTGTGGCTTGCACAAAGTCAGCCGTTAGCAAATCTCTAACGAGACGTAAGCTATCAATTGTGGCAGTAATTTTTGCGCGCCCGTCTTCTGTTTTCAGCAGGGTTTCGTACTCACGATCTAATGCTTTAGATGCAACAATAGCAGCATCGATTGCCGCTAACATTTCAGTATTAATATTTTTTTGATCTAAAAAGTCATTCAGAACATCATCAAACCCACGACCATTTCCCGCGGTATAAATCACGCGGAAAGTATCAATATTCGCTTTAATGCTGTTAAGGCTTTCACCACTGTATAGCTGCTCAACAATGCTTGGAATTCCTGGGGCTTCAAGTGCTAGAGGTATCAGCATTTTTTCATCTTTAACGCGCTCTATTTGCTCTAACCAGTTAGTTACTAGCTCTTCTACAGCATCTTTTTTACCGCTAAAGTCACCTGAACCTTGAGTTAATTGACTCTGATAA
>Ga0114909_1001128_pt1 | contig 15792 bp, 12 predicted proteins | sample MalvireepMed_906_FD_87290 | JGI IMG/M metagenome (GOLD analysis project Ga0114909, IMG submission 87290) | Marine viral communities from the Global Malaspina Expedition - Malaspina viral metaG DeepMed_906 | ecosystem: Environmental > Aquatic > Marine > Oceanic | place: Mediterranean Sea...
ACAAATTGATGTTGACTCTCTTCCTCACCCAGGCCCAGGCGCTAACTGGAATGATAAAAAATGTGGCCCTGTTGGTGGTACAACGCATTTAGGTACTGGTTTAGTATCTGTTTGGGGTAACGATCCAATTGGTCACCCAGACAGTGCTTGGAAGCTTTGTTATGAAGTAGAAACAGATGGTGCTGGTGCATTTATTCGTACTCATCCAACGTCTCAATATGTTTGGGCTGACCAACTGAAACATCCAGAGCCAGAAATCCAACAGTCAGTGCAAGTATTTGATAAAGATACTCGTGAGATTGTTAAAACTATTCGTGTAACAACAGAGCCAGGTAAAGCGGCACTTCACATGGAATTTAACGACGATGGTACTGAGGTTTGGGTTTCTGTGTGGAACCGTAAAGATGCGAAAAACCCAACGGGTGAAATCGTAGTTTATGATGCCAAAACGCTTAAAGAGAAACACCGCATTAAAGGCTTAACTACACCAACTGGTAAGTTCAATGTATACAACCGTATGAACCACAAAACCTAGTTGAAGTATTAACCTTATTGCTATTTGGCTCAATTTTGTTGTTGAAAGTGCTCACAAATTCTTCAGGAAAGAATTTGAACACCCGGGGGGGGCCTTCAAGGCGGAGTACAGGATGTACGCAGTATTGACATGCGTCAACTCCGCGCTTTCGCCTAAAACTTGAACCAATTAGCGTCAAGGTTAACTACTTCGAAGTGTATGTTTTTAACGCTTCGACACAAGGTTAAACGTAAAGGCATGGCTGATGCCATGCCCTTTTTATTTTCATTTTATAAATACTGATAGTGAAAATAAAAAGGGTGCTATGAATTTTTTATAGATTAATTACTACGCCTTATATCACTGTAACTTCGTTTTTATGAATCAACAGTAAGAAAAACTCCCCACTATTTATAGGGGGATGAGAGCTGATATTTAGTTGAATTTTAGAATTTTAGCTAATTATTTTTATCAAGAGTCGTCTGTTACCTAGAGGTAAGTATGGCAAATAACACTTTTTTAAAACCTAGTTTTTGGTCGCGTAGACTAATTTGGGGTACAACCGTATCTGGTGCGGTTATCTTTTTTGTCGTTGGTATTATTTTCTGGGGTGGTTTTAACACTGCTATGGAAGCTACTAACACCACTGAATTTTGTATAGGTTGTCATGAGATGAAGGACAACGTTTACAAAGAGTATACACCTACTATTCATTATACCAACCGTACCGGTGTTAGAGCTGGTTGTCCTGATTGTCATGTTCCAAAACCTTGGATACATAAAATTGTTCGTAAAATTCAAGCTTCACGTGAGGTGTTTTTCTGGTTGACAGGTAAAATTGATACCCCTGAAAAATTTAATGAACATAGATTCGAATTAGCGCAAAGTGTTTGGCATGCCATGAAGTCTACCGATTCAAGAGAATGTCGTAATTGCCACAACTTTGAGTCAATGAATCCAGAGTTTCAAAAACCACGTGCACGTAAACAGCACATGAATGCTTTTGAAACAGGACAAACCTGTATTGATTGCCACAAAGGTATTGCCCACACGGATGTTCGCGATAAACTTTCTGAAGAAGAACTTGAAAGAATTGAAGCGCCAAACCCTGATTATATCCGTGAAGTGCCGCAAGAATATCTTGATGGTTTAGCCCGGGTTGAAGCAAAAGAAGCGGCAGAAAAAGCCAAGCTTAAAGCAGAAAAATCGGCGGAAAAAGCTAAAAATGAGCAAAAAGTTGCCGATGCTGTTGCTCAAGCATTAGCAAATGCTGGTGCAAGCTCTGCAAAAGGGGAGGTTACAGCTAAAGCTAAAACAACTGCTACTGCCGCAAGCAACATTAATGTTGATTGGGGTAAGTCAAAATCTACAGATATTGGTGTCTTTTATCCCGGTACGGCTTCTATTGAATGGATATTAGGTCGTAAACATGGTGGTAAACGTGCTTTCACTAAAGGAGACCGTTGTATTGAGTGTCATGGTGAAGAAATTGCAGATATTGGTAACAACATTGTTTCAGGCGAAAGTGAAAAAGACTTAGAGCCAAATGTTATTCCAGGAAAACGTGGTTTTATCGATGTAACTATTGATGCTACCCATGACGCAGAAAACTTATATCTTCGCTTTAGCTGGGCTGATGGCGACCATGCTGCCGTACCGTTTGTCGATGGCGGTAAGATGGACCCAGAAAATCCAATGAAACTGGCCTTTATGATTGCGACTGATGATGCTGAATATGCAGATAGAGCGGGTTGTTGGGGAACGTGTCATGCTGACGCTAATTCTATGCCATTTGCTCCAGATGCCGATACGCTAAAAGGTAGTGATTTAGCTAAACGTCTAGACTTTAGCTCTGGAGTAACTAAGTATGTTAAAGAATCTCGTACTAAGATAGAGCTGAAAGGTCGTAGAGGTAAAGCATTAGGTGGCTGGGATCAACTTAAAGACCAAACCGACATTGATGCTGCGCAATCAGCTAATCAATTTATGGATGTTGTGCGTTACAAATCAGGCAGTAAAGAAGTTGAAGATGGTCAAATCTTAGCTGAGCGTGACATGCATAAAGGTGTAGGGGCAACTGTTGAAGCTGCACTTAAAAATGGTACATGGTCTGTTATCGTTAAGCGTAAGCTTAAATCTGATAAAGCAGGCGATGTTAGCATTGAAGCCGGTAAAGTTTATAACTTTGGTTTTGCGATTCATGATGATTATTCAAGCGCACGTTATCATCATGTATCGTTTGGTTATAAACTGGCGCTTGATAATGCTGAAGCTGAGGTTAACGCCACTAAGCAGTAATGAATAAAGTCACCATTATCAACTAAAAAGGCTTAACGCTTGTAGCCGTAAGAAAAGTACCTCTGAAATAGTCGTACTTAACTTACGGCTTTTTTTATGCTGATGCGATATAATTTTACTATTGCATAAATAATAAATAGTAGAGTAAATATGAGCAACGCAGATATCTATAAAGCAAACCCACTACATGGTACCAGTTTAGAAACTGTCTTAACGACTTTGGTTGACCATTATGGTTTTGAAATTTTAGCGGCTTACATGAACTTAAATTGTTTTAAACAAAAGCCGAGTATTGAGTCGAGCTTAAAGTTTTTACGTAAAACATCATGGGCACAAGAAAAAGTTGAAGCTTTTTACATGTACCAGTATCACAGCTTGCCTAAAGCGGATGATGCAAACTTTGAACTACCACCACGTGATCGTATTGTGCCTGCAGGACTTGAGCAAAGACCACCGAAAGAGTTAAGTCTTGATGATGCAGAAGAGTTGCGTATGAAAAAAGCAGAAAAAACTCGTGAACGCACCGCTAGAACTGGCCCTGCTAATCCTTGGGGTAATCGTTAAGCCTATTTTTTATTAAGTAGACATTCTTGTTATGGATTTATTCTCTGCCTTATTAGAACAGCCTATTAATATTTTACCTTGTGATGGCGAGGTAAATTATTACGGTGAAATAATGTCTGCAATTGAAGCCGATTATTACTTTTCTACGTTATTAGAGTGTATTGATTGGCGTTGCGATCAAGCAATGATTTTTGGCAAGTTAATAGAAACTAAAAGAAAAGTTGCTTGGTATGCCGAACGAGATTTCTCTTACACTTATTCAAATATTACCAAACGATCCACTCCTTTTACTCAAGAATTGCATACCTTAAAATCACTCGTCGAGAACAAAACAGGAGAAACCTACAACTCTTGTTTATTGAACTTATACCATAGCGGCGAAGAAGGCATGGCGTGGCACAGTGATGGTGAAACTGATTTAAAAGAAAATGGTGCAATCGCTTCATTAAGCTTTGGCGCTGAGCGAAAATTTGCCTTTAAGCACAAAGAAAACAAAGAGGTCGTTGCCTTGCCTTTAAAAGCAGGCAGCTTATTAGTGATGAAAGGGGTTACTCAAAAGCATTGGTTACATCGCCTTCCTCCAACTAAAAAAGTAAGTGAGCCACGAATAAATCTCACATTCAGAACCATATTGCAATTTTAACGATAAACAAGCTGATATTGCCATGATGTATTTTGTGCGCTGCTAAGATAGCTACGTTTGGTAAAGCTTGGCAATACTGAATTCTGCTCTCTATCGGGCTTATATTATCATCAATATCTTAGTCAATACTTCATGAGAAATTGATCATTTCACCTGAGTTAAGCACTTATAATTGCTCTTTAATTGAGCAGGGATAGATTTTCAATAATATAAAGCACAGTAAATTTTTCACTCGACAAAACCTTAATATAAAGGTCGCTGCTAAAATGCATATGGCGTAATTTATGCAAAGTAGAGATATAGAAGAATAAAGCATGACGCTAATGATAATTGACTTATCTCTAAGGTCATTTGGCCGATAACAAGAGTAACAGTCAATATTAAGAGCTGCATTAAGGTGCTCATTATGACTATTGAAAAGAAACGACATTATTTGCTCTACGGTAACCGTGTAGTGATATATCTTGCAAGCTTATTGGGTGTGTTTTTTGACGCTAATACTGCTTATGTAGTGGCTTTAACACTGTGGCTATGGTTACCACAGTGTATATTAGTTGAGTTGCAGTTACTCAAAATATTAAGCGCTTAAATGTAAATAAGAGGCACTGCTTGGCATCATTAAACTGTTATAAACATCGGTTTGTTTTTTAGCCAGTGACATGTTGTCATTCATCGGTAAAATTTCAGGCATGCCTACAGGTGCATTAATGTCATCAGGTGCGTTTGGTCGTTGTTGAACACCATCTTTTATATTGTTGTGTAGCTCATATAAAGAAACATAAGCATTGGTTAATGTGTTTACAGCACTGGTGTTGCTGTCATTATTACTATAAGCATCATTGTCAGTGCTCGTTTGCATGTATATATCAATCAACTTTTGTTGCTGCTGATAATACGCTTGCATTAGATCTAAATCTTTAGCGCTTTGATAATTTGATTTTATGTTTTCTACTTGTTCAGCAAGCTTGGCATCGAATTCATCTTGAAAGCTGTTTTTTTGCTCAGCAGATAGTAACGCTTCTTTTTCAAGCGTAGATGCTCCACTGTTATTATTAGTATAACTTGACTGATAATTTGAGTGTGAGCTTGGTTGGTGACCAAGTGAAGGAGTGGCAGAAATAGTAGTTAAAGACATAATAATCACCTTACTCTGTTCTTGTGCGGTTAATTTATGCTGTTATTTTAACCGCTGAGAACTGGTGGATTGTTATACTTTGTAAACATTGCGCAATGAATTGTTGTGTTAAATTTATACTATGAGTAATGCTAAACCAATAAAGGTTATTACTCAGGTACTACTATTTTATCTTGCCATTGCGCTTTAATATTCTTAATGGCATTTAACCTTGCCTCAGCCATAGCTTCTTTAATCTCAATACCTTTTAAACCCTGTTCAACATAGCTTTTAGCGACAACTGCTGTTGCAGATTGCATCGCTGCTTTTAAGTAGTCCTCTTGTGGGTAAGGGCGGTTTTCAAAACCTTTTCTACCTAAAAAGTCTGATTTACAGGCGAGCAGAAAATCGTTAAATTCTTGAGGTTTTCGCCAAACATCTAATTGATTAAATATTCTCAGTAAAGTACTCGCTTTCAATTCAAAAGCTTTGTGGCAATGTAAATGATGTTCACATACTTTCAATGCCAGCTGCTTATAATCATTGGGTACTTTAAGTTGTTTACATATTTTTTCGACGAGTGGTAAACCTGATTTTTCATGACCTTTATGACTTGGCCACTGTTGGTTGGGTGTTAACCCCTTGCCTAAGTCGTGACAAAGCGCGGCAAAGCGTACACTGGTTTTTTCAGACAATTTAACGGCCTGTTGTAAAACCATCATGCTATGAATCCCGCTGCAAATTTCAGGGTGCCAAAGTGCGGGATTAGGTATGCCCCATAACTTATCCAATTCAGGCCATAATACCTTTAACGCTTGGCATTGATGTAATACTTCAAAAAAGACTTCAGGGTGTGCCTCTGTCAAGCTGCGCTGCATTTCTTGCCAAACTCGTTCAGCGGTTAAACTTTGTAGCTCACCGCTTTCACTCAATTGCGTCATTAATGCAAGTGTCTCTGCTGCTATCGTAAAACCGTAGCTGTGATAGCGAGCAGCAAATCGTGCCACACGCAATACCCGCAGAGGGTCTTCAATAAAAGCATTACTGACATGACGTAAAATACGCTTATCAAGATCTTTTTTGCCATGATAAGGGTCGATGATCTCGCCACTATCGCTCATTGCCATAGCATTAACGGTTAAGTCGCGGCGTTTTAAATCTTCTTCAATTGTTACGTCAGGAGAAAAGTAACAGCTAAAACCTGTGTAACCTTGGCCTTGTTTTTTTTCTGTGCGCGCCAAAGCGTATTCGTCTTTGGTTTCAGGGTGCAAAAATACAGGAAAATCTTTGCCAACTTGCTGAAAGCCCAAGTCCAGCATTTTCTCAACGGTAGCACCAACGACGAGAAAGTCTTTATCTTTAACTGCGCGATTTAAAAGTTTATCGCGCACGGCACCACCAACTAAATAAGTGTTAAGTTGGTTATTTTTACTTTCAGAGCTGTTAGTTAACAAGGTGCAACCAAAATGAAGGGATATTCATTGAAGTGTATCATAAGAGCGTAATAAATTCAGAGATTGTAATATGTGCAAAGCAACATTAATGCTGCTTTGCACCATAGTTACTGAGCAACTTATGATGGTATTAAAAAATAGAGCCGTCAATTAAAATGAATAGTTAACACCAATATTTACAGTGGTACCTAAGCCTTTAATGTTGTAACCACCATAGGTATAACCTTGCGACTTTGTTGGGTAATAATCTTGGTTAAATAAATTTTCTACGCCAATAAACGCTGACCAATCTTTAGCAAAGTTATAGTTGCCGCTTAAATTAACAATTTGATAACTTTCAATAGGGCCTTGATCGCCAACGTACTCACCGTCAACCGGATCAAAACGTTTTCGATCACCAACATATAGATAATTCAGCGCTAGACTGATGTCATTATTAGGATTCCAATTGATATTCACAGTCGCCTTAGGCGGACTAATTTGCTTGGCTCCTAAGTAGACATCAGCTTCAGTATTTTTACCTTCAACCCAGCTGTAAGTCGCATTTACCGCCCAAGCTTCGTTGAAGTCATAGTTGATCAGTGCTTCATAACCATAGATTTCTTGAGGTGCTCTGACAGGCATATAAACCCCAGTGGTCTCATTAAACTTATTCGTCGTTCCTAATTCAGAAGTACTGAAATAAGTCGCAAATTCAAAATGCAGCTTTTCAAAGTCAGAACTAAACCCTAGTTCATAATTATCGATAACAGAGGCCTCTGTATGAATAAGAGATATATCGGTCACGGTTGCGGTGCGTAATAAACGGCCTGTATCAGAAATATCCGCACCCTGTGAATAGCTTATAAAAGGACTAAATGCTGGTAAAGCATTATACTTTAATCCAATGTTATAAGTGGTTGCAGTATAGTTTAGCGTATCACCTGTGACATTAACGGGTACGGAGCATTGATCAATTTTTTTGCATAACTTGAGGGTACTGTAATCATTCACCGTTAAATCTATATCTTCTTGTCTAACCCCTAATTTAATTACAAGGTCATCATTATAAATTAACTTGGTTTGTAAAAAGCCTGCAAGGTTCTCCATGTCCATTTCTGGTACCCAAACTCTGCCATCTACCATAGGTTGTGATGTCACATCATTCAGTGCATCTATACCGTAAATGAAGGTGGTTTCAAGAGAATCACCATTTTCAAAACTAAAATCAAGTAGCGTATTGAAAGTTACTCTCAGCCCTTTTTTTTCTGAATTTATTAAAGACTGACCACCAGAATAGCCAGCATCTGGGTTAGCCAATGTTGGAGAGTAAAAGAAAATATTCTCTACTTCTTGACTGTACAGGTCGACCATTAATTGTGTTTGTTGAAATATTTCATCATCAACATACTTAAGCATAACGTTATGATTGGTTGGCCCTTGAGGAACCCCAAGTACTGATCCTCCCTCGGGAACAGGAATTGCCTGAGTTTTCTCGCCGATATTGATATTACCAACTTGATCAATCAGCTCAACATCTTGCTTTGATTGATAATAGTTGTAAGTGAATTGCAAAGATTTTTCATCGTCAAAGTGATAACCAAGCTTAGCAAAATAATCCTGCATGACAGCATCAGAAAGGCCATACTTTAAACCTAAAATATCGCCGTCGGCATCACGCTGTAAACCGTTTTCTTCATAGCTGGCATTGAAAACATAACTAAAATTATTTACTTCACCATTGATGCCACCTTCATAACGTTGACCGACAGAGTCTTCTATTTCTACAGCACTAAAGCGGCTTGAGATACTTGCGTGGCCACTTAGTTTTTTATCACTATCTGCCTTTTTAGTGATGTAGTTAATAATACCGCCAGCAGCACCATTGCCATAAATTGATGTTGCACCTTTAATCACCTCAATGCGTTCAATTACACTGGCATCTAGAGTACGGATACCTAACGCACCGTTACGTAATGGTGTTGATTGAGGAACACCGTCAATCATCACTAAGGGCGCACGGCCTCGCAATGTTTGCCCTGAGTTACTTGAAGTACCGGTACTTGGTGCCATGCCTGGAACTAAATTCGCTAATAAGGTTTGAATTTCAGAAGAAACTTTAAGCTGCGTCGCAATTTCTTTTTGCGTGATTATAGTGATGGAGGCTGGTACTTCGTCTATGCTTTCAGCAATACGGCTACCAGTAACGATAATTCGTTCAATGTCTTTTTCATTAGGGGTTTGTTGAACTTGATTTGTTTGACTGTGTGCTTGACTTGCGATAACAAGTGCCAATAGCGTAACGGATGTTTTTAACACCTTATATTCCTTCTAAGTATTATGAGATAAGTAATTAATTAACTATATGGTAATGATAATTGTTATTGTTTGCAATTAAATGTTACGCATTTACTCTAAAATTGGTTGGATCTTTGACATCCGTCAAACAAGCAGTTAATTTTGTACTTTATTTTTTTGCTCAGCACATGCCATGTATCGTAATTTTTTCTCATTAAGTGACTTGCCGTTTTCTATCTCCCCTGATCCTAAGTACTTATTTATGAGTGATAGGCATAAAGAAGCGTTAGCACATCTTACTTATGGCCTAGGTGAGAGCGGCGGTTTTGCTCTTTTAACTGGTGAAGTAGGTACTGGAAAAACAACCATTAGTCGTTGCTTAATGGAGCAACTACCTGAAAATACCCAAACGGCATTTATTTTAAATCCAACCCTTTCTAGCCGAGAGTTATTAGCCACTTTGTGTGATGAATTAAAAATTCGCTATCGGAAAACTGATGCGAGCTTAAAAATATTGACAGATAAAATCTCAGAAAAGCTGTTAAAGAATCATCAAAATGACATCAATACTTTATTAATTATTGATGAAGCACAGCACCTACAACCTGAAGTATTAGAGCAGTTGCGTTTATTGACTAATTTGGAAACAAATACTAAAAAATTACTACAAGTGATATTGATAGGCCAACCAGAGTTGCAACAATTATTACAACGTAGAGACCTTAGACAGTTAGCCCAACGTATAACTGCACGCTATCACCTTATGCCATTGACTAAAGAGGAGATTAATCAATATATCGCGCACAGGTTGTCTATAGCTGACTGCTCGCGTGCATTGTTCAACCAAAGAGCAATTAGTAAAATTCACCAATGCTCTGGCGGCATTCCGCGACTGATTAATTTACTCTGTCATAGCGCATTGATGATTGCTTATAACCAAAATGATAGCGTTGTTAATAAAAAAATTGTCATGAAAGCTGCAGAGCATGCATTAGGCAACAATCAAATGACTGCCAATAATTTAAGCGCTTATCAGCCAGCAAGTCATATTACATTTAACGTTGCTGCCGCTTTGAGTCTTGTCGCGATAGTTTCAGTGGTGGCTTTAAGTGCTTTTCTATGGGGAAGGAGTGCTATTGAACAACCTCTGGATACCATAATGGTTAAAACGAAATCTGCTACACCTGAAAGTGAGCAAGTTCCAACTCTACCTATAGCGACAGTTAATTCAGATGAAGCTAAATTAAAGCAATCAGATAAACAATTGCAAATATCAGCTGATAAACCGGTAGTGCAAGAAGTCACTTTAGAGCAACAAGTGGTTAACCAAAAAGCTCAATTAATAGAAGAAAACGAAGAAAAACAATTAATAAAGGAACCTTTGTTGGCAGCTGAAAGTGAATCGAGCGAAGTAGCTGTACAGCCGGAGGAGTTAGAAGAAATATCAGATGAGTTATTAACGTTATTTCAAGCTGCGGTTGATGAAACAGCCGAGCAACCTAGTGAGATTGAGGCCGCGCCTAAGCAAAATGATGAATTAAGCCCAAGCAAAGATACAAGTGAACAAGTCAAATCTTTAACACAGATGCCAGTTTGGGTTCAAAACGGTGTACCTAGCTTGACATTTGAACAGCATATTTATAGCTCAGATGGACAAGGTTGGGTTAACGTTAATGGCCGAGATAGATATGAAGGGGATATGGTTGCGCCAGAATTACAAGTTAATAAAATACTGCCACAGCAAGTCATTTTAACATATCGCGGTGAGAAATTTAGCTTGCCTGCTTTAGCTAATTGGTAGTTATATCAAGGTCAGTATTTGCTTTTTGCTTTAATAAGCTATTGAAATTTGGCATTAAAGAAGTAAGGTTTACTTTCGCAAACCTTACTTCTATTGCTGTTATTACTGTTTATTTTAATATTCTACTGCCAAGTTGGCATTTTCTCTTCGAACGCTTTAATCGTATCAAGTTTATTTAAAGTCCAGCCAACACTGTCTACGCCATTTTCTAAGCTGTATTGTTGAAACTCATTTAAGCTGAATTTGAAAGAAAGATCACCACAAGTAATGACGTTATTCGGTAAGTCAACAGCAAGCGTTAATTGATCGTTTCCAGACAGTTTAAACAACTGGTCAATCTCAGCTTCGCTTAATTTAATCGGCAAAAGGCCAACATTGATACAGTTACCGTAAAAGATATCTGCAAAACTTGAAGAAATAATGACCTTAAAGCCATACTCCTGCAAAGCCCAGGGAGCATGCTCTCGACTAGAGCCACAGCCAAAGTTTTCACGTGCTAATAGAATACTGGCGTCTTTATACTCAGGCTTATTGATTATAAAGTCTGGGTTTACCTGTGTTCCTGCATGATCAAGATAACGGCTATCGTGAAATAAGTGCACACCAAAACCAACACGTTCGGTTTTTTGTAAAAACTGTTTAGGGATGATTTGATCGGTATCGACGTTTGCAACATCTAATGGCACAACCAAGCCAGTATGGGTAGTAAATTTTTCCATTTTATATTCCTCAATAAGGTTATGCAGGCGGTTAGGCGTTTAAATCAACAAAGTGACCAGTTATTGCTGCAGCAGCAGCCATTTCAGGGCTAACTAAGTGAGTACGGCTACCACGACCTTGACGACCTTCAAAATTACGGTTACTGGTTGAAGCACAACGATCACCTTCTGCAAGAACATCATCATTCATGCCCAAGCACATAGAGCAACCTGGTAGGCGCCATTCAAAACCAGCATCGGTAAATATTTTATCTAAACCTTCACTTTCAGCTTGTTCTTTAACACGATATGAACCAGGAACAATGATAGCATCAACGTTAGCAACGACCTGTTGGCCTTTAAATTGTTGAACAACACTGGCGGCTGCACGTAAATCTTCAATACGTGAGTTAGTGCAAGAGCCGATAAATACTTTGTTTACTTCGATATCTGTCACCTTAGTGCCAGCTGTTAAGCCCATATACTGAAGAGCGCTAATGCAAGACTCTTTTTCTACAGGGTCATTAAAGTCTTCAGGTGACGGAACAATACCATCGACACTAATAACTTGCCCTGGATTTGTGCCCCAAGTAACCTGTGCTTTTATATCTTTTGCTTCTAATGTGACTACTGCATCAAACGTTGCGTCATCATCCGATTTTAGTTTCTTCCAATCAGCTACAGCTTGTTCAAATACTTCGCCTTTGGGCGCGTATTCTTTACCCTCAACATAATCGAATGTAGTTTGATCTGGTGCAATTAATCCGGCTTTTGCGCCAAATTCGATACTCATATTACAAACCGTCATACGCTCTTCCATACTAAGTGCTTCAATCGCTGCACCACAGTATTCAACGACATAACCTGTCGCGCCCGCACTACCAGTTTTACCTATAATCGCTAAGATAATGTCTTTGGCACTAATGCCAGCACCAACGTGACCTTTAACTTCAATTTTCATGGTTTTTGCTTTGTTTTGACGCAAAGTCTGGGTGGCAAAAACATGCTCTACTTCTGAAGTACCAATACCAAAAGCAAGCGAGCCAAAAGCACCGTGAGTCGCTGTATGTGAATCACCACATACAATAATAGTTCCGGGTAAAGTCAAGCCTAATTCAGGCCCAATGACATGTGCAATACCCTGATTTTTATGACCCATATCGAATAATTCGATACCAAACTCTTTACAGTTTATTGCTAATGCGCGCAACTGGTTGGCAGCACCTTCACCGGCAGCATCAATTTTAATTGAGCGAGTTGAAATATTATGATCCATAGTGGCGATGGTACGTTCAGGATGGCGTACTGGGCGATTATGAAAACGTAAATTGGCAAAAGCTTGTGGTGAAGTCACTTCATGAATCAAGTGACGGTCAACGTAAAGTAAAGGAGTTTCTCCATCAGCTGCTTCAACTAAATGGTTTTGCCACAATTTTTCATACATGGTTTTCGGGGTTGAAATTGTCATCTTATGCGCTCTCAATTTGTTTACAAATATAGTCACCCACTTCACTGGTGGATTTTGCATTATCGCGTTCATTGGCCGGTAATAAATCGGCGGTTAATACGCCGTTATCTAAGGCGCTACTTACTGCATCTTCAATAGATTTTGCTGCAGCATCTTCATTTAAACTATAACGAAGCATTAAAGCCGCAGATAAAATCTGAGCAATAGGGTTAGCTATACCTTTACCTGCAATATCAGGAGCACTGCCACCTGCAGGTTCATACATACCAAAACCGGCGCTATTTAAGCTGGCAGATGGAAGTAACCCCATTGAGCCAGTAATCATGGCGCAAATATCAGATAAAATATCACCGAACAAGTTAGGACAAAGCATCACGTCAAACTGGTTCGGGTCACGTACTAACTGCATCGCAGCATTATCAACGTAAAGGTGTTCTAACGTTACGTCAGGGTATTCAACAGCTACTTCATCAACTACTTGGCGCCATAGTTGGCTAGTTGCTAATACATTGGCTTTATCAACAGAAGTCACTTTGTTGTTACGCTTTTGTGCTGCTTGAAATGCTAGGTGAGCAATCCGTTTTATTTCGCGGCGTGAATAAAACATAGAGTCAAAACCAGTTTCTTCTTCACCTTCGCCTCTGCGACCTTTTGGTTCAGCAAAGTAAATATCACCAGTTAACTCACGAATAACAAGCACATCAAATCCTTGAGAGGAAATATCACTGCGAAGTGTAGAAAGCGCTGATAATGAAGGTTGTAATGTTGCGGGACGCATATTACAAAACAAGTCAAAATGACCGCGTAAACCTAATAAAGCACAACGTTCAGGTTGCTCTATCGGTGGTAACTTTGCCCATTTAGGGCCGCCTACAGAGCCAAATAAAATAGCGTCGCTAGCTTCACAGCCTGCCATGGTTGAATCGGGAAGGGCATTGCCGTGATTATCAATGGCAGCACCGCCAATGTCATAATCTTTAGTCTTGATTTCAATATCGAATTTTTTAGCTATGGCGGATAATACTTTCTTTGCTTCAACCATGACTTCTGGGCCGATACCATCACCGGCTAAAATTGCTATGTTGGACATGTTTTATAACCTTAATTTTTAAAATTGTTTAACTAAATTGTTTGATATTTTCAAAATGTTAGCTGCTCTACTGCGCTGACTTCAGTTCAGCAATAGTCATGGCGCGTCGAATACTATTTAATGCATGGATAAGTGCTTGGCCTGATGCTTGAATGACATCTGTTTCTAAACCATACCCGTGAAAATTTCTGCCTTGCCAGGTGATAACTAAATCTGCTTGACCTAAACCATCTTCGCCTGACCCTTTGTTTGAAATTTTGTAATTTTTTACTTCAAAATCAATATCAACGGCTTTTTTAATTGCTTGGTATAACGAATCTACTGGACCATTACCAGTTGCTGATATTATTTGAATTTTTTCATCTGCATCTGAACCTGAGGCTAGTTTTATACTGGCCGTAGAAAAGTCACCACTGCCAGCAACGACATTAACTTGTTCGATTCGATAATAATCGGCTAAATCTTTTTGCTGTAATTTAAATACTAATGCTTCTAAATCATCATCGAATACTTGGCCTTTTTTATCCGCTAAAGCTAAAAAGTCAGCATAAAGTTGTTCTATATCGTAATCGCTTTCTTGGTAACCCAAGCTTTCCATACGGTGTTTAATAACGTGACGACCACTGCGAGAGGTAAGGTTTAACTTGGTTTTAGCAATACCGACACTTTCAGGAGTCATAATCTCATAGGTATTACTCGCTTTTAACATGCCGTCTTGATGGATGCCTGATGAATGGCTAAAAGCATTGCCGCCAACAATGGCTTTATTTAGTTGCACTGGCATATTACAGACAGTGCTAACTAATTTGGAAACACGCGCTATTTCTTGATGATTTATGTTTGTTGATACCCCTAGTAAGGCCTGACGAGTTTGCATGATCATCGCCACTTCTTCTAATGAACAGTTACCAGCGCGTTCTCCAATACCATTAATTGTACACTCTATTTGGCGTGCACCTGCTTGTACTGCTGCCATAGAGTTGGCTACGGCTAAACCTAAATCATTATGACAATGCACTGAGATAACTGCTTGGTCGATATTAGGGACTCTGTTAAAAAGTTGCGTAATAATACCTTGAAATTCAAACGGTAAAGTATAGCCAACAGTATCAGGGATATTCACTGTGGTAGCACCGGCTTTAATGGCACTTTCTACCATGCGACATAAGTTATCTATGGGAGTACGACCTGCATCTTCACAAGAAAACTCTACATCATCGGTATATTTACGGGCATGTTTAACTGCGTGTATTGCCATGGCTTCTACATCAGAAAACTCTTTACGTAATTTTTGCTGCACATGGACATCAGAAGTTGAAATAAAAGTATGGATGCGAAATTGGTCGGCAACTTTTAATGCTTCACCACAAGCATCGATGTCAGCTTCTACTGCGCGTGCTAAACCACACACTCGGGCATTTTTAACCGTGCGGGCAATTTGCTGTACTGATTCAAAATCACCAGGAGAGGAAACAGGAAAACCAACTTCCATCACATCAACACCTAAGCGTTCAATCGCTTGCGCGATTTGCAATTTCTCATGCACGGATAATCTAGCATTAAGCGCTTGTTCGCCATCTCGTAAGGTGGTATCAAAGATAATGACTTTATCGTCATTATTGTTAGCTATATTGCTAGAAGTTTGTGTCGTGCTCATGTTTTCTATCCTTTAAAATCGGTAATCTTTGTTGGTTTATTTTAGATAAACTAACTAACGCATAGACGTAAAAAAACCCGCGTTAATTAGCGCGGGTTTTCATTTGATTTCTTTCTACTTGAATATGTTTTAAATTAAGTAATAAGCAACAAAAACCTAGCCGCGCATGGTGAGTGCGAGCAAGAGGATGAGAGTAATGTGCTTAATTGATTTA